>ERZ840096.143-NODE-143-length-119561-cov-9.925292_pt1 | contig 119561 bp, 116 predicted proteins | sample MGYA00519878_ERZ840096 | MGnify/ENA primary metagenome ERZ840096 (study PRJEB31850, sample SAMEA3708865) | human gut metagenome | biome: human gut; feature: human-associated habitat; material: faeces | place: China | collected 2014 ... | reverse complement strand
CGGGCGTAAGAGATTTGAAGGGAGCTGTCCTTAGTACGAGAGGACCGGGATGGACGTACCTCTGGTGCACCAGTTGTCCTGCCAAGGGCATAGCTGGGTAGCTATGTACGGACGAGATAAACGCTGAAAGCATCTAAGCGTGAAACTCCCCCTAAGATGAGATCTCTCATCCTTCAAGGAGTAAGGACCCAGAAAGACGATCTGGTTGATAGGCCGAAGGTGGAAGCGCAGTAATGTGTGGAGCTGATCGGTACTAATAGTCCGAGGGCTTGACCTACGAATGAAGCAGGCAAGGCCTTGAGAGGAGCTTTGAAGTTACATTGTTCGGTTTTGAAGGTTCGATTTGAAGACATGCACCTTTAGCTCAGCTGGTACTAACGCCCGCAGGCGTTGTATCGCGGGCAACCGCAGAGCGGCATTTAGCCCGCGATTGAGCACGTAGTGCGAGCAGGAGGAGCAGACAGAAAGATAAGCGCAATGAGCGAAAGAACATGCACCTTTAGCTCAGCTGGTAGAGCACCTGACTCTTAATCAGGGTGTCCAGGGTTCGAGTCCCTGAAGGTGTACCATCCCACTGGATGGGAGCACCATCCAGTGGGGACCCCACGACGCAAGGCATGGCCCGTTGGTCAAGTGGTTAAGACAGCGGCCTCTCACGCCGTTAACATCGGTTCGAATCCGGTACGGGTCACCATCCCAAAAAAGCGATGCTTTTTCGGGAACCCTTGAGGACAAAAAATCCTCGGGCGAAATGAATTCGCCCTGCGGCAAGGTTTTGCTGTGCAAAACGCTTGAACGTGCCACTCGGCACGACTTGACAATTGGATAAAGGTTTGTTACTGTAGAGATGCAGTTGCAATACAGCAGTTGGTGCTGATTAGGGCGAGGGTCCACCCGTTCCCATCCCGAACACGGAAGTTAAGCTCGCTTCTGCCGACAATACTTGGCTGGAGACGGCCCGGAAAGATAGGTAGCGCCAACATGAAGAGAAGCCACTCAAGAGAGTGGCTTCTTTTTTTGCTTTGATGGAAGAACGGCTATCGTATAGTGCAGGCTATTCTTTTTGGTTGGATAAGGTAAAGTGGTTCACATATCTCATTACGATCCGGTGAATTGAATTCAGCAGGATAGTTGGAAGTACACTACAAACAGATCGGATATCCGAATCAAGAATTTCTGAGTTTATTTAACAGGATATTCTATGAAAATTCTCGTATTTTATGTTGACAAACAGTACTTCAATATGGTAACATTATTCTTGCGTTTGAGAGTTAGACGTGAACTCATTATCCGGAGAGATGGCCGAGCGGTTGAAGGCACCGGTCTTGAAAACCGGCGATGTGAAAGCATCCGTGGGTTCGAATCCCACTCTCTCCGCCAACTGAATTTTTCCATCGACCTGCGGAAGTACCCAAGAGGCCGAAGGGGCTCCCCTGCTAAGGGAGTAGGGCGTGTAAAAAGCGCCGCGGAGGTTCAAATCCTCTCTTCCGCGCCAAGTAAAAACCTTGAAGCCATAACGGTTTCAAGGTTTTTCTTGTTTTTGGTAAAAACGTTTTTGCTTCGGTTTGGAATAGTTCCTTCCGTGGGCTACATTGTGGGCGACATAGTAGTTTACTTCACCGATTTTGTTCTACAGTTGACGCTATTGTTTATAATTTTATCCTGGGCAGAAGATAGCAGCTCGTCCCACGAAATAGACTCTGTAGAATATCGGTAATGGTTACTGCATGTCCAAAACACTTTAGCCTTTGGTTGACCTCTTGCATAAAACGCTTTTGATTTTCCGGCGAGAGGCGGCTAAAGTCCTTTTGGAGTTCCAATCCTGATTTAGAAAGTTTTGCCATAAATTTCTCATATTGTCCTTGATCTGCAGTCATGTGACACCTCCGTATTTCTTTAGTGTGTTCTGCGCTCCCATAAAATCCTAGCACGCCTTCTATGGACTGGAAAGGCAGTATCGAATTTACAAACAAGTTCTGAACGAAAAGACAGCATTTCTTCTCGACGATTTTCCATTTTTCTGTTACATTACGGTTATCAAAATTTACGGAGAAAGACTATGACGAAAATCTTATTTATCTGCTTGGGCAATATCTGCCGCAGCCCGATGGCGGAATTTGTGATGAAGGATCTGGTCGAAAAGGCAGGACTTGCCGACGAATTTCAGATCGACTCCGCGGCGACGTGCCGTGATGAGATCGGCAATCCCGTCTATCCGCCCGCGCGGCGCAAGCTCGCCGAGCACGGCATTTCCTGCGAGGGACACGCTGCGCGCCAGCTCACGGCGCAGGACTACGAGGAGTACGATCTGCTCATCGGCATGGAGGGCGCGAACCTCAAAAACATGCAGCGCATCTGCGGCGGTGATTCGGCGGGGAAGATGCACCGGCTGCTCGACTACACCGACCGCCCGGGCGACGTCGCCGACCCGTGGTATACAGGCGATTTTGAAGCGACGTGGCGGGATGTCTCAGAGGGCTGCAAGTGCCTTTTGGCAGAGATCGAAAAAAGTGGGATTTGACGGGATTTGATGGCATTTCAAGACGGGAGGCAGACGATGAGCGAGATCAAGATTCATATTTTCCACATCGGCAAGGTGTGCGTTGCGCCGGAGCTGCCGTTCGGCGGCGAGCATTACAGCGCGCTCAAGGCGTCTGCCGTGCTGGATAGAAAGTCGAAACGGCTCTGGCTGCCGGTTTCGGCCTATCTCATCGAGTGCGCGCACGGGAACGTTCTGTTCGACTGCGGCTGGCACCGCGATATGAGCCCGCACGGCGTCTTTGAGCGCAGGGCGCAGATCCGCTCGCTCGGCTCGCTGCCGCTGTATTTTACGAATCAGGTTGTTGTCGAAAGCAGTGCGGCCATCGACGAGCAGCTCGCGGCGCGGGGCGGCGCGCCTGTCGATTGGGACGCGGCGCTGCTCTTCGGCATCGCCGACGACCGCGCGGCGCAGGAAAAGTCGCTCGCGTGGATCAGGGCACAGAGTCGGGAGCGGAACTGCGTTGCGTGCATCGCCAACCACGATTCCGATGTCAAACCGGGCGCGATTACATTATAAAAGAGTGAACAGGCAGCGCCAGCGGCGCTGCCTGTTCACTCTTTTCAGGGCTTAATAATTTCTACCGTGGATGTTCGGAATTTGTTAAGAATTTTCACAGTGGAATCACAAGGTTTGCATGGTATAACTTTTCTCACAGCCAGAAAAGAAACCAAAATGGGCCGGAGCTTCCGGCAATGGAGGAACATATTATGCAGACTGTCATCACGATCAACGCTGTCATCATGGCGCTATTTTTCGTATGCTATTCCTATCAATTCTTCTATGTGGCGGTGGCGCTGCTGAAGCAGAAAAAATTCACCTGCCGCAATGAAAACCACCGCATTGCCGTCCTCATCGCCGCGCGCAACGAGGAAAACGTCATCGGCCAGCTGCTCGACAGCATCCACGCGCAGAAGAACTATCCGATGGACCACGTGGACATCTACGTCGGCGCGGACAACTGCACGGATGACACGGCCCGTGTGGCGCGCGAGCGCGGCGCGATCGTCTTTGAGCGCCACGATACGGTGCATGTCGGCAAGGGCTATGTGCTCAATGAAATGCTCAAGCGCATCAAGCGCCCGGGCCGCAAGCACTACGATGCCTATCTCGTGCTGGACGCCGACAATATCCTCGACCCGAACTTCATCTCCGAGATCGAGAAGGTCTACTCCAGCGGCTATGAGATCGTGACGTGCTACCGCAACTCCAAAAACTACGGCGACAACTGGATCTCCGCGGGCTATGCGCTGTGGTTCCTGCGCGAGGCGCAGTATCTCAATAACGCGCGCATGCGCCTTGGAAGCAGCTGCGCCGTGTCCGGCACAGGCTTTCTGTTTTCCGACGGTGTGCTGGAAGCGTGCGGCGGCTGGAACTTCTTCCTGCTGACCGAGGACATCGAGTTTACCATTGACAACGTCGTGCGCGGGGAAAAGGTCGGCTACGCGGCGGGCGCGATGCTCTATGACGAGCAGCCCACGAGCTTTGCCCAGTCCTGGCGCCAGCGCATGCGCTGGTCGAAGGGCTACCTGCAGGTGTTCCGCAAGTACGCCTCCGAGCTCTTCTCCGGCATTGCGCGCGGCAGCTTTTCCTGCTATGACATGACCATGAACATCATGCCCGCGGCGGTGCTCACGGGTTTGAGCGTGGTCGTGAACATCGGCGCGGCGATCGCGAACGCGACGTCAGGCGGTTCGATGGCGGTGCTGGCGGTCTCCGTGCTGCAAACGCTGATGAGCCTGTACCTAACGCTCTTTGTGCTCGGCGCGATCACGACCGTGACAGAGTGGAAGAATATCCGCTGCGCGGCGTGGAAAAAGGTGCTCTACGCCTTCACGTTCCCGCTCTTCATGCTCACCTACGTGCCGATCTGCATTGCGTCGCTCTTTACGAAGGTCGAGTGGAAGCCGATCTGCCACACCAGAGTGATGACGCTTGAGCAGATCGAAGAGCCCGGCCTGCGCGCATCGTAAAAAGCGATTTTCCATAAAAGGGGAGAGGGTGAAAACCCTCTCCTCGTTTTTTATTATTACCGCTTGTCGCCGGGCTTAAAAATGAGCGCCATCAGCACAGCAAAGACGACCGCTGCGGCGATGCCGCCCGCCGTGGCGTTGAGGCCGCCGGTCATCACGCCGAGCCACCCCTGCTCTTGAACGGCTTTTTCTACGCCCTTGGCGAGCGAGTAGCCAAAGCCGAGCAGCGGCACGGTCGCGCCCGCGCCGCCCCATTTGACGATGGGCTCGTAGACGCCAATGGCTGTCAGTAAAACGCCGCAGACGACATAGCCCGTCAGGATACGCGCGGGCGTGAGGGGCGTTTTGTCGATGAGAATCTGTCCGATGGCGCAGAGGATGCCGCCGCAGAGAAAGGCGTTCAGATAATCCACCGCTTATCCCTCCTTGTGATTCGAGAATACGACCGCGTGGCAGATGCCGGGGATGCTCTCGCCCTGAAATGTCGTCGTGGGGGAGAGCAGCGCGCCCGTCGGCGCGAAGATGATGCGGTTCCATTTGCCCTCGCGCATCCCGCGCAGCAGATACCCGCACAAAACGCTTGCCGAGCAGCCGCAACCGCTGCCGCCGCAGTGCATGTCCTGCGATTCGATGTCGTAGAGCAGAAGCCCGCAGTCGGTGTAGCGCTCACCGAGAGGGAGCCCATCGCGCGCGAAAAAGTCCGAGACGATCTGATGCCCGAGCCTGCCGAGGTCGCCCGTCACGATGAGGTCATAGTCTTCGGGTTTTGTCCTCGTGTCGCGAAAGAGCGCGCACAGCGTGTCATAGGCGGCAGGGGCCATCGCCGCGCCCATGTTGTTTGCGTCGGTGACGCCCTTGTCGACGATTTTCCCGGTTGTCACGTGTGTGATATAGGGCCCCTCGCCCTCGCATGCGAGGAGGCAGCAACCGCTGCCTGTGGCCGTCCACTGCGCGGTCGGCGTGCGCTGCGAGCCGTAGGGCACCGGCATGCGGTACTGCCGCTCGGCGGTGCAGAAGTGCGAGGAGGTCAGCGCCGCGGCGCAAGAGGCATACCCGCCGTCGAGCATCAATGCGGCGAGCGACAGGCTCTCGCCCATCGTGGAGCACGCACCGTAGAGTCCATAGAATGGGATGCGGCTCTCTCGCAGAGCGAACGACGAGCCGACGCACTGGTTCAAAAGATCACCCGCGAAGATGAGGTCAAGGTCACTCACCTTGAGCCCCCCCTTTTCCAGCGCGCGGGAGAGCGCGTGGCGCTGCATGGTACTCTCACCCTTTTCCCAGGTCTTCTCGCCGAAGAAGTGATCCTCGCTCAATTCGTCAAAGTATTCGCGCAGCGGGCCTTCACCCTCGAACCGCCCGCCGACGGCGGCGAACGAGAGGACGGAGGGACATGTGCGCAGGCGGCGCGTCTGCGCGCCGACGGTTTTTTGCTCCATCACGCTCTTCCTTTCCGATGGATTTAGGGGAATCGCTCAAAAGTGGCATTAGTTTCTGCCGTTTTTCCAAGAATATGAGTACTTGACGCATATTGCGCAAGATGTTATGATAAAAATACATTGATATAGGAGGATTTTTCCGTGAAGCATGTGATTTCTACGACCAATGCCCCCGGCGCCGTCGGCCCCTACTCCCAGGCGATCGAAGCAAACGGTTTTGTATTTGTCTCCGGCCAGCTTCCGCTGGACCCGGCGACCGGCGCATTTGTTCCCGGCGGCACGTCCGAGCAGGCGGAGCAGAGCATCAAGAATCTGCTCGCGGTGCTCGAGGCGGCTGGCTGCAAGGCTGAGGACGTTGTCAAGACGACCGTGTTTATGATCGATATCGGTGATTTCGGCGTTGTCAACGAGGTGTACGGCAAGTATTTCTCCGGCGAGTGCCCCGCGCGCTGTGCGATGCAGGCGGCCGCCCTGCCCAAGGGCGCGCTGGTCGAGATCGAGGCCATCGCGGTCAAGCCGTAAAGCGCGAAAACCAAAAAGAAAAGGGAGAAACAGCGTGTTTCTCCCTTTCTTTTTGCGCACGGACGCGGTATAATACTCAATTAACATACGATATTTTCCGGGAGGAAATGGAATGAAAGAAGAAATGCGTACCATCGGCTATCTCTGCCCCGCGTGCCACAAGCGCGTCATCCAGCAGAGAAGCGTGTTTGCCCTGAGCGCCTCGGGTGCGGTCGTGAGCTGCGAGTGCGGCGAATCCAGCCTGACCATCGAGGCGGAGGAAAATAAATTTCGCCTGAGCGTGCCGTGCGGCGTGTGCGGTGAGGAGCACCTGGCGGAGTGCAGCGCCGACAAGCTCCTGCACGGGCGCGGCATCGGCCTTGCCTGCCCCGATACGAAGATGCTCTGCTGCTTCATCGGCGAGGACTACGCCGTTGAGCACGAGATGGAGCAGCTTTCGCTCGCGGCGGCCAAGGAGCGCGAGCAGGGCGACGACCCCGCCGCCTTTGCCGACAGCGTCATCATGTACGAGATCCTCTCCGAGCTCAAGGAGATCGCCGCGCGCAAGGACGGTATCACCTGCTCCTGCGGCAGCAAAAGCTACGGCATGGAGATCCACAGCACCTACGTCGACCTTGTGTGCAAAAGCTGCGGCGCGAAGCTGCGCATCCCTGCGGCAACGGATGAGGACCTTGACCGCCTCTGCTGCCGCATGAAATTACAGATCAAAAGCGAGTGAGGGAAGACTATGATCGGTTTTCTTGCGAGTCGGTTCATCAAAGACTATCAGAACACGTCTGATGCCGCAGTGCGGCGCGCTTACGGTGTGCTTTGCGGCGCGGTGGGCATTGCCATCAACCTGCTGCTCTTCGCGCTCAAGCTGTTTGCGGGGACGCTTGCGGGCTCTGTCGCCGTCACGGCGGACGCCTTTAACAACCTGTCCGACGCGGGCGCGTCCATCGTGACGCTGCTGGGCTTTCGTTTGGCCGGGCAGAAGCCCGACCCCGAGCATCCGTTTGGCCACGGGCGGCTGGAGTATATCTCGGGTCTCATCGTCTCGATCGTCATTTTGCTGATGGGCTTTGAACTGCTGCGCGACGCCGTGGGCGCAATCCTGCATCCCGAGGCTGTGGAGTGCAGCGTGCTGACGGTGGCGATCCTGCTTGTCTCCATCTGCGCCAAGTTCTACATGTACTGCTACAACCGCGGCGTGGGGAAGAAGATCAGCGCCGCCGCCATGCAGGCGACCGCGGCGGACAGCCTGTCCGACTGCGCGGCGACCGCGGCGGTGCTGCTTGCGACACTCGCGGGCTATTTCCTGCATTGGCAGATCGACGGCTGGTGCGGCTTGGTCGTGTCGCTGCTCATCCTGTGGGCGGGCGTGCAGGCGGCAAGGGACACCCTCTCGCCGCTGCTCGGCCAGCCGCCATCGGAGGAGTTCGTGCAGGAGATCCGCGATATTGTGATGGCGAATAAGGCCGTGTGTGGCATCCACGACCTTGTGGTGCACGATTACGGCCCCGGCCGCGTGATGATCTCGCTGCATGCCGAGGTGCCCGCTCACGGCGATATTCTCACCCTGCACGACGAGATCGACAACGTGGAAAAGAAACTGCATGACAGGCTCGGCTGCGAGGCGGTCATCCACATGGACCCCATCGTGACGGACGACGAGACCACCAACGCCGCGCATCAGAAGATCGCCTCGCTCGTGCGCGGCATCGACGAGAATATCTCCATCCACGACTTTCGCATGGTCACGGGGCCGACGCACACGAACGTCATCTTTGATGCCGTGGTGCCGTATGGCTGCGCGCTGAGCGACAGGGAAGCGGAGGAGAAGATCAAAAAGGCGGTACACGAGCTTGATCCGAGCTATTTCGCTGTGGTGCAGATTGACAAGAGCTATGTGAGATAAGCGCACGAGCGCAAAAGGAGAACCGATGACGGAAGAAATCAAAAAGCTGAAGGAACTCATTGACGGAACGGACAATATCGTCTTTTTCGGCGGGGCAGGTGTTTCGACCGAGAGCGGTATCCCGGATTTTCGCAGTGTGGATGGCCTGTATCATCAGCAGTGGGACGACCCGCCGGAGACGATCCTGAGTCACACGTATTATGAGCGCTATCCCGAGAAGTTTTTCGCCTTTTACCGCGCGAAGCTCCTCTGCGAAGGCGCAAAGCCCAACGCCGCGCACTTAAAGCTCGCCGAGTGGGAAAAGGAAGGGAAGCTCAAGGCCGTCATCACGCAGAATATCGACGGGCTGCATCAGGCGGCGGGCAGCAAGAATGTCCTCGAGCTGCACGGAAGCACCTTGCGCAACTACTGCGAGAAGTGCGGCAAGTTCTACGACGTGTCCTACATCAAGCATTCGCAGGGCGTGCCGCGCTGCACCTGCGGCGGGCGCATCAAGCCCGACGTGGTGCTCTACGAAGAGGGCCTGGACGAAAAGACACTCTATCGCGCGGTGGAGTACATTCAGGAGGCCGACGTGCTCATCATCGCGGGCACATCGCTCGCAGTCTATCCGGCGGCGGGCCTCGTGCGCTACTATCGCGGACACAAGCTCGTTGTCATCAACAAGACGCCGCTCGACCGCGGACTTGGTGCAGACCTTGTCATCACGGGCGCGGTGGGGGAGACGCTCGCGCAGCTTTAACACGAAAAAGATGCCGGAAAAGTTTGGAAAATCTGAGCTTTTCCGCCATTTCTCTTACAGCAAATTTTTTTATTATTTCTCTCAAAAAAAGGTTGACATTTGGCCTATTTTGGGCTTATAATAGCCAAGCGGTCGTTGAGAGACAGCCGTTTGAAAGATGAACATGCGGGTGTGCTGGAATTGGCAGACAGGCTAGCTTGAGGTGCTAGTGTTCGTATGGACGTGCGGGTTCAAGTCCCGCCATCCGCACCATCTTTTTAAAAATCAAATATGCGCGAGTGGTGGAATTGGCAGACTCGCTAGATTCAGGTTCTAGTGCTCATTACGGGCGTGCGGGTTCAAGTCCCGCCTCGCGCACCAAAGTGTTGAAACTCAAGGGTTTTTCCCTTGAGTTTTTTCTTTTACATTAGATTCCTTGGGGTGGTAGAGAACTGGATTTTTTAGAAATCAGAAAGCAGTGTTATTTTTTGCGCTTTACGAACAGCCTTCCTAATAAAAATTCCCCTCTTGTTTCGCTTGCGTCAGAATGCAGGGCCGTTTCAAAAAAACTTTTCAAATGTGAAACATTTCCGCAGCCTGAATGATATAGTAGGTGAAAGGCTTTTCAAGGAGAATCCCATGTTGACAGAAGAACAGTTTGCGTATCTTGCAAAAAAGTATATGGACACGGTGTTCCGTCTGGCGCTCCACTACACCAAAAGCCGCTCGGAATCGGACGACATCACGCAGGAGGTGCTGCTCAAGCTCTACCGCACGGACAAACCGTTTGAGAGCGAGGATCACGTCAGGCACTGGCTCATCCGTGTCACGGTCAACGAGTGCAAGCGGACGTTTCTCTCTCCGTGGAAGCGGACGGAGCCGATCGATGATTATGCCGAACAGCTTGCGTTCAAAACGCCGGAGCACAGCGAGCTTTTTCATGCCGTGATGGCGCTGCCGCAGAAATACCGTGTGCCGCTCTTCCTGCATTATTACGAGGGGTACTCCTGCGAGGATATATCCCAATTCCTTGGCATTCCCAACGCGACCGTCCGCACCCGATTGCGGCGCGGGCGGGAACAGCTCAAAACCGATCTTCAGGAGGCGAACAACGATGTTTGACGAAAACCTATATCAGGAGACGATCTCCGCGCTTCACGCCTCCGAAGACACACTTTCGGAGGTAATGAACATGACGCACAAGACAAAAAGAAGAGGCCGCCTGCGCACGACGGCGGTGCTTGCGGCGGTCATCGCGATCCTGTGCTGCATGGCGGCAGCCGCAGCGGCGCTGGGACTGGATCAGCGGCTGGCGGAATACTTTGGAGCAACGGCGGAGCAGGAAGAGCTGCTCTCGACTGCGGCGGTCCCGATGAACATTGTGAAGCGGGACCGCGGCGCGGTGATGCGCATCGAGCAGGTCATCGCCGACCGCTATTGTGCGGCGGTCCTCATCGACTTTACCGCGCCGGAGGGGACAGTTCTGGATCAGGACTACTACGCATTCGATCGGAGCGTGTCCGGAACGTCCAGGGACGGAGTGGAGATGGATACCTACGGCATTGGCTGGGAGGTATTGCCAAGCAGCACGGAGGATGAGACGGGCCGCCATGCCACGATTCTGATGACGATCCATTCTCTGAAAGGAGAATTCAACTTCATCGGTGCGAAGGTGAAGTTGACGCTCGATGGCCTGTATCGGGACAACTGGTTGGAAGAACTTGTCGTTCCCGGGCGCTGGAGCTGCACATTCACCATGCCGGAGACCGATCCGGGACGCCTGTGCACGGTGAATGAGCCGATCGAGATCGATGGAAAGAACGCCGTGCTGACGACGCTCTATGTCTCGCCGCTCTCGCTGACCTGCGAGATCAAGCAGGGAACGGATGATCTGAAAGAAACGGTTGAGCCCATCTACAGCGACGACGGGAAGGAGAGCATCGCTCCCGAGGTGACGCTGCAAAACGGCGAAACGGTCGGCGCGGCGGACTGGTTGTTCCTTATAACGAATTATGCCGATAAGCGCGGGCGCTACTGCTTCCAAATGGACGAAATTCTTGATCCGGAAACGGTGAGCAACGTTACCGTCTTCGGAGAGACGTTCTTCGTCGAATGACGGGACGATAAGGCGTATTTATGTAAAAAAGGAGCCTCTGCATCAAAGCAGAGGCCCCTTTTTCCTGTTTTCACCGCAGCGCGTCCTTCATTTCTTTTACATACGCACCGATGCGCTCGGGCGCGCCCTTGCCGTACTGGGCAAGGAGCTTGACGATGGCGGAGCCGACGATCGCGCCGTCGGAGAGGTCGGCCATCTTCTTCGCCTGCTCGGGCGTGGAGATGCCGAAGCCGATGGCGCAGGGAATATCTGTGTTTTCCCGCACGAGGGAGACGATGGAGGCGAGGTCGGTCTTGATCTCGCTGCGCTCGCCCGTGACACCGAGCGACGAGACGATATAGAGGAAGCCCTCGGCCTCGCGCGCGATCATCGCAATGCGATTCTCCGACGTCGGTGCGATGAGGGAGACGAAGTCGACGCCGTACTTGCGGCACGCGGGGAGAAATTCTGCCTTTTCCTCATACGGCACGTCCGGCAGGATGAGCCCGTCGATGCCAACATCGCGGCAGTTGGACAAAAAGTGCTCTGTGCCGTAGGAAAAGACGACATTCGCATACGTCATAAAAACCATGGGGATCGTCACGCCGCGCCGCAGCTCGCGCACGAGATCAAAAATCTTGTCGGCCGTTACGCCGCTTTGCAGGGCGCGCAGGTTAGCGGCCTGAATGACGGGCCCCTCCGCCGTGGGGTCAGAGAAGGGGATGCCGAGCTCGATGAGGTCGGCGCCGTTTTGCGCGGCAGCGCGGACGGCAGCCGCGGTCGTTTCAAGATCGGGGTCGCCGCAGGTCAGAAAGGCGATGAACGCCTTGCCGTGGTCAAATGCTCTTGCAAGATCACTCATGAAGATCCTCCCCTCTGTAGCGGGCGATGGCGGCGCAGTCCTTGTCGCCGCGGCCGGAGATCGTGACGACAAGAAGCTGATCGCTCCCCATCGTGGGTGCGAGCTTTCGCGCGTAGGCGACGGCGTGGGCCGATTCGATGGCGGGAATGATGCCCTCCGTGCGGGCGAGGTATTCGAACGCCTGCACGGCCTCCTCATCGGTGATGGCAACATACTCTGCGCGGCCGATGTCGTGCAGGTACGCATGCTCAGGGCCGACGCCGGGGTAGTCGAGACCGGCGGAGATGGAATACACTGGCGCGATCTGACCGTACTCGTCCTGACAGAAGTAGGACTTCATGCCGTGGAAGATGCCGAGCCTGCCAGTCGAGATGGTCGCGGCGGTCTCAAGCGTGTCGATGCCGCGGCCCGCGGCCTCAACACCGATGAGGCGCACAGCAGGATCGTCGATGAAATGGTAAAAGCTGCCGATGGCGTTCGAGCCGCCGCCGACGCACGCGACCACGGCATCGGGCAGACGTCCTTCCTTTTCGAGCATCTGCTGCTTGATCTCGCTTGAGATGACGGACTGAAAATCGCGTACGATGGTGGGGAAGGGGTGTGGTCCCATGACAGAGCCGAGACAGTAATGCGTGTCGCTGATGCGCGTCGTCCACTCGCGCATGGCTTCGGACACGGCGTCCTTGAGCGTGGCGGTACCAGAGTTGACGGGCACGACCGTCGCGCCGAGAAGGCGCATGCGGTAGACATTCAGCGCTTGGCGGATGGTGTCCTCCTTGCCCATGAAAACGACGCACTCCATGCCCATCAGCGCCGCGGCGGTGGCGGTCGCCACACCGTGCTGGCCCGCGCCGGTCTCGGCGATCAGTCGCGTTTTGCCCATCTTTTTCGCGAGCAGCGCCTGACCGAGCACGTTGTTGATCTTGTGCGCGCCGGTGTGGTTCAGGTCCTCGCGCTTTAAGTAGATCTTCGCGCCGCCGAGGTCCTTTGTCATCTTCTCCGCGTAGTAAAGACGCGAGGGACGGCCCGCGTAGTCGTTCAAAAGCTGCGTCAGCTCATGTTGAAAATCGGGGTCGGCCTTGTAGTGGTTGTAGGCCTCCTCAAGCTCGATGATGGCGTTCATCAGCGTTTCGGGGACGTACTGTCCGCCGTGCACGCCAAAGCGCCCGTTCGGATTCGACATGCCTCAGCCCTCCTTGCGCGCGGCGGCAACGAACGCCGCCATTTTGCTTTCGTCCTTGACGCCGTCCGTCTCGATGCCGGAGCTCACGTCCACGCCGTAGGGGTGCAGCGCGGCGATGGCGTCCGCGACGTTGTCGGGGTCGAGCCCGCCGGCGAGGAAATAGGGCCGCTGCACGCTCTGGACGAGGCTCCAGTCGAATGTCTTGCCCGTGCCCGCGCCGGAGTCGAGCAGCACGAGGTCGGCGGCGCAGTTTTCGATGGCGGGGAGGTCGGCTTCGCTTTTCACCTTGAACGCGCGGAAGATGGGCTTGCCCGTCATCGCGCGCAGGCGCGCGATGTAGTCGTCATCCTCGCTGCCGTGGAGCTGCGCGACATCGATGATGCCGCGGTCTAAGAGCTCTGCCACGGCCTCGACCGGTTCGTTGACGAACACCCCAGCGGCCAGAATGCCGGGGGCAAGCAGCGATTTGAGTGCTGCTGCCTGCTCGGGGGACACATAGCGCTTGCTCTTTTTGGCAAAGACGAAGCCGACGAGGTCGGGCTTCAGCTTATTGACGGCGGCAATGTCGCTCTCGCGCGACAGGCCGCAGAGTTTTACCTTGGTCATAAGTTACCTCTCAATTCCGCGAGCCGCCTGGCCTTGTCGGGGGCCCGCATCAGTGTTTCGCCGATCAGCACCGCGTCGGCACCGATCGAGCGGAGTGCGGCGACGTCCTGCACGCTCTGCACGCCGGATTCGGCCACGTAGACCGCTTCCGGCGGGATGAGGTCGCGCAGCCGCGCGGCGTTGGAAAAGTCGACGGAAAAATCCTTCAGATTGCGGTTGTTGACGCCGATGATCTTTGCGCCCGCCGCGACGGCGGAGCGGATCTCGTCCGCGTCGTGCGTCTCCACGAGCGCGGAGAGACCGAGTTCGTCGCAGACGGCGAGATATTGCGCGAGCGTCTTCGTGTCCAGCAGCGCGCAGATTAGCAGCACGCAGTCCGCGCCCATCAGGCGGGACTGATAGAGCTGGTAGTCGCTGACGGTGAAGTCCTTGCGCAGCATCGGCGTTGAGACGGCGGCGCGAATTTCGCGGAAGATGTCGTCCGAGCCCAAAAACCACTTGGGTTCTGTCAGGCACGAGATGCAGTCCGCACCGGCAGCCTCGTAATCGCGCGCGATGTCGAGATAGGGAAAGTCCCGCGCGATGACGCCCTTGGAGGGCGAGGCCTTTTTCACCTCGCAGATGAAGGACAGATCATCTTTTTTGAGCGCGTCGTAAAAGCGCGCGCCATTCGCACGGCCCTTTTTGCGGCACATCGCCTGTAAGATATCAAGGCTCATGTTCTCGCTGTCTGCCAGCACGCGCTCACGGGCGTGGGCGGCCAGCTCGTCGAGGATGCTCATGGGTTCGCCTCCGCGCGGTTGCTGACGGTGATGAAGCGCTCGAGCGTTTCAAGCGCCTTGCCGGAGTCGATGAGCTCGGCGGCGAGGGCGATGCCGTCCTTCATGCTCTCCGCCTTGCCGCCGATGTAGAGCGCCGCGCCCGCGTTCATCAGCACCGCGTTGCGCTTGTGGCCCTTTTCGCCCGACAGGATCGCACGGGTGATGGCAGCGTTTTCCTCCGGTGCGCCGCCCTTGAGGTCGTCTTTCGTGCAGCGGTCAAAGCCGAAGTCCTCGGGTGTGATGACATAGCTCTTGTACCAGCCGTCACGAATTTCGCATACGCTCGTCGGCGCGCTGAGAGAAATTTCGTCGAGCTTGTCCTGTCCGTAGACGACCATGCCGCGCTTGACGCCAAGGCTTACGAGCACGCGCGCGAGCGGCTCGACAAGGTACTCGTCGTACACGCCGAGAAGCTGCATTTTCGGCGAACCGGGGTTCGTCAGCGGCCCCAGGATGTTGAACACCGTGCGGAAGCCCAGCTCCTTACGGATCGCGCCGACGTATTTCATCGAGCTGTGGTACTTCTGCGCAAAGAAGAAGCACATGCCGACCTCTTTTAAGAGCGTCACGCACTGCTCGGGGCTCTGCTGGATGTTGACGCCGAGCGCTTCGAGGCAGTCTGCCGTGCCGCACTGGGACGAGGCGGCGCGGTTGCCGTGCTTGGCGACCTTCATGCCGCCCGCCGCCGCGACAAGAGCGGAGGTGGTGGAAATGTTGAAGCTGTGGGCGTTGTCGCCGCCGGTGCCGACGATCTCGAAGATGTTCATGCCGGTGTCTACCTTTGTGGCGTGGTCGCGCATGGCGGCGGCGCAGCCTGCGATCTCGTCGGTCGTCTCGGCGCGGGCGCTCTTGGTCGAGAGGGCCGCGAGGAACGCTGCGTTCTGGGTGGGGGTGGTCTCGCCGCTCATGATCTCGTTCATCACGGCGTAGGCTTCGTCATAACTGAGATCGCCTTTGTTGACGATCTTCACGATGGCTTCTTTGATCATGGTTTCAATTCTCCTTCAAAAAGTTTTCCAGCATGGTTTTGCCGTTCGGTGTCATAATGGATTCGGGATGAAACTGCACCCCGTAGATGGGATAGTCTGTGTGCTGCACGGCCATGATCTCGCCGTCGTCTGTGGCGGCGGTGACTTTCAGGCAGTCCGGCATGGTGGCGGCGTCGGCCGCGAGGGAATGGTAGCGCGCGACGGGCGCGGTCTTGGGGCAGTTTTGGAAGAGCCGCGAGCTCGTGTCGAAGTGGACGAGCGACTGCTTACCGTGCATTAGCTCTTTAGCATAGGTCACGGTCGCACCGAAGGCGGCACAGATGGCCTGATGCCCGAGGCACACGCCGAGCGTCGGGATGCGGGGCGAGAGCGTCTTCACAACGTCGATGAGAACGCCTGCGTCTTCGGGCCGCCCGGGGCCGGGGGAGAGGATGATGCGCGCGGGATGCAGCGCGTCGATCTCTTCAATGCGCAAATCATCGTTGCGGATGACGCGGATGTCTGGATCGATCGCGCCAACGAGCTGGTAGAGGTTATAGGAAAAGCTGTCGTAATTGTCGATCAAAAGGATCATAGGTCTTCCTCCTGTGCAAGCGTCAAGGCGCTGACCACGGCCTTCGCCTTGTTGATGCATTCCTGATACTCTGTTTCGGGGACGGAATCTGCCACGATGCCCGCGCCGCTGCGGACGAACACGCGCCCGTTTTTCTTGTAGGCGATGCGGATGGCGATGCAGGTGTCCATGTTGCCGGTGAAGTCGATGTAGCCGATGGCCCCGCCGTAAATGCCGCGCTTGTTGTTCTCAAGCTCACCGATGAGCTGGCAGGCGCGGATCTTCGGCGCGCCGGAGAGCGTTCCGGCGGGGAGCACGGCCTCAATGGCGTCAAGCGCGTCGCGGTCATCGCGAATCTCGCCGCGCACGGTGGAGCCGATGTGCATCACGTGGGAGTAGCGCTCGATGGAATGCAGCTTTTCGACCTGCACCGTGCCGAATTTGCTGACCTTGCCGAGGTCGTTGCGGCCGAGGTCGACGAGCATATTGTGCTCGGCAAGCTCCTTTTCGTTGTGCAGCAGGCTCTCTTCAAGCGCCTTGTCCTCCTCGTCCGTTTTGCCGCGCGGACGGGTCCCCGCGAGGGGAAAGGTGTGCAGCACGCCGTCTTTGAGCTTGACGAGCGTTTCGGGCGACGCGCCCGCGACCTCAACGTCGGTGCCGGAAAAGTAGAACATGTACGGCGAGGGATTGATGGTGCGCAGCACGCGGTAGGTATCGAGCAGGCTCCCCTCGAACGGTGCGCTCAGGCGGTTCGAGAGTACGATCTGAAAGATATCGCCCTCGCGGATGTGGTGCTTGGCGGTTTCGACCATCGCGCAGAACTGCTCCTTGGAGAAGAGCGGCGTGACTTCGCCGAGGAGCCGCCCCGGCGCTTCCTGCTTCTTTTCGCCGGTTTTGAGGAGCGAGACGAGCTGCTCAAGCTCGAGCTTTGCCTTGTTGTAGCCGACCTCGACGTCGCTGAGCGCCATGTTGACGATGAGCACGATCTTCTGCCGCACATGATCGAAGGCGATGACCTTGTCAAAGAGCATCAAATCGACATCCTTGAAGCTGTCCTCGTCCTGCTCGCCGCAGCGGACGCTCGGCTCGCTGTATTTGAGATAATCGTAAGAAAAATACCCCACGAGCCCGCCGGTGAAGGAGGGGAGGTAGTCGAAGCGGGGGCTTCTGTAGCTTGATAGCAGCTCACGCAGGTATTGGGACGGATCGTCCGTGCGGACGGTGAGGCCGCCAGCCTTCATTTTGCCGTCAATGCACGTGATCTCGAGCTTGGGGTCGAAGCCCAAAAACGTGTAGCGGCCCCAGCGGTCGTCCGCCTGCGCGGATTCGAGCATGTAACAGTGGGTGGACACGTTCTTGAGGATGCGCATCGCTTCGATGGGGGTGATGAAGTCGGAAAGAATTTCGCAGTTCAGCGGGAGCACGTCGTACTGCTGCGTCGCGGCGATGTCTTTGACGGTTTCGAGCGGTGGTAGGATATGCATGAGTGACCTCCTGAAAAAGAAAAGCTCCTTTGGCGTTCTGCCAAAGGAGCTTATTGCGCAAACAAAAGCGCCCCCGACAGAACGGTACAGTCTGTCAAGGACGAATGCGATACGAGAGAAACGAACGATCCGCGGTGCCACCTTGAATTCACGGTTACCCGTGCGCTTGGCGGAGATACCATCATATCTCCCGGCAACTGACGTATGCCAACACGTTGCAGGATACTCTGCGCATAAAACGCATTTCGCTGCACCCTCGGCGGTCCATTTGACAATGTGTATCTTGCCTGATTTTCAGCATCGCAGGCTCTCTGTGAAGGCATCACTGCCGTTATCTCCGCTTCAACGGTTTGCGGTATTAACTTGAGCGAAAATATAGCACACCCCATCGGCAATGTCAATAGGGTGTGCATGATTTTTTGTAAAATTTCGGTTTTTTATTCCGCGGCGCGGCGAAGGATGTCGGCGACAAGCGCCTTGTCGAGCTGCGGGAAGGGGATGACCGGTTCGGGATGCTCGGGATGCTCCATGAGCAGTTTTTCCGCCCAGGACATGTTGTACCAGCGGCCGAACTTGTAGCCGCTGCGCGTGAACACGCCGATGCGGCGGAAGCCCATGTGCTCATGGAAGCGGATGCTGTTGTCCGTTAAATATTCGTCGTCCGCCCCCTGCGGCTCGCCGATGCAGGCATAGAGATTGTAGATGTTCTGAGCGAGCGACAGCTCCTCAATCGCGCGGTAGAAGCGCTTGCCGAGGCCGTGCTTGCGCGCGTCGAGGGCGAGATAGATCGTCGACTCTGCACAGTGGTCGTAGGCCTTACGCGCGATGAACGTGTGCGTATAGGCGTAGCCGAGGAGCTGGCCATTTTCATCCTCCGCGACGAGATAAGGGTATTTGCGCGAGATATCCGCGATGCGGCGGCGGAATTCGTCGAGCGACGGTACGTCGTATTCAAACGAGATGGCCGTCTTTTCGACGTACGGCGCATAGATGCTCAGAAGCGCGGGAACGTCGTCAAGCGTGGCGAGGCGGAAGCGGAACGCAGGAGAAGACATAGAGTCACCTTTCAAATCCGTGCACCCAGTCAGAGCGCAGGTAATAAATGAGATAGATGGTGGAGCTGATCGCCCAGGTGAGGGGATACGCCCAGTAGATGTAGCCGATCTCGCCGATGAAGTGGACGACGAGCATGATGTAGATGATGCGGATGACGCACCAGACGGAGAGCATGATCATCATCGGCACGACCGCGCGGCCCGCGCCGCGGCAGACCGCCGCGATAGAGTGCGAAAACGCCAGCAGGCAGTAGAACAGTGCCACCGTGCGCGCCTGTTGCACGCCGAGGGCGACAACGCCGGGGGTGCTGTCGAAAAGGGAAATGAGCTGACTTGCCCAGATGTAATAGCACAGGCCGATGAGCTCGGCCATCACGACGGCGATGATGATACAGAACCGCGCGCCGCGCTTGGCGCGGTCATACTGCTTGGCGCCGAGGTTCTGACCCACGAACGTGGTGCAGGCCATCGTGAAGCTCGTGATGGGCAGAAAGGCAAAGCCTTCGATCTTGCAGTGCGCGCCGTAGGCCGCCATCGCGAGCATGCCGAACGAGTTGATCTGCGACTGGACGATGACATTGGCAAGGCCAATGACGCAGTTCTGGATGCCGGAGGGGAGACCGTATCGCACGATCTCGCCGAGCATGCCGGTGTGGAAGCGGATGTTGCGCGGCGTGACGGTGTAGACCTCGCCCTTTTTGAGCAGGTGGATGAGGCAGAGCACGCAGCTCGTCCCCTGGGAGAGGACAGTCGCCACCGCGGCGGACCAGACGCCCCAGCGGAACGCGCCGATGAACAGCAGGTCGAGCGCGATGTTGACGAGCGACGAAATGATCAGATAGTGCAGGGGCCTCCGGCTGTCGCCGAGGGCGTTAAGAATGCTCGTGCACATGTTGTAGAGCACCGTTGCCAGCACGCCGAGGAAGTAGTAGCGGAAGTATTCGACCGCCTGCGGCATGACCTGCGCGTCGGTGTTCATCCAGACCAAAAACGTCGGCGTGAGGAATACGCCGATGAGCGTCAGCAGTGTGCCCGACACGATACCGAACGCCAGGTTCGTGTGGACGGCGCGCGAGACGTTTTCATAGTCGCCCGCGCCGAAGTACTTTGAGATCGCGACGCCCGCGCCCATGGCTGTGCCGATAAAGAGGCTTGTGAGCAGCATGATGAGCGTGCCGGACGAGCTGACAGCGGCAAAGGCGTTCGTGCCGAGGTATTTGCCCACAATGAACGCGTCCGCCGTGCTGTATAGCTGCTGGAAGACCTGACTGATGAAGATCGGCAGCGCAAAGCGCAAAATCAGCGAGACGGGGCTGCCCTCCGTCATGTTCTGCACGGTCTGCCTTGCCGGAACTGTCTGCGCCATGCGCACCTCTCTTTCTCTGTCCCGCAGCGGGACGAATCTCTCATTTTTTGACGAAAAAGGAAAAGCGCCGCAGGAGCGGTGCTTTTCCTCAATCCCTGAAGAAACAGCAGATGAAAATTCTACAAAATCTTGACGGGTCCATTATATAGTTGTGTGGAACGAAAGTCAACCTTGCCGTTTACAGCACAAGGTTCAAAAGTGCAGGCGTGACGTACGTCTCGATGAGCGCGGCCACCAGCAGCAGCGGCACAGAGAATGTCAAAAAGACGCGGATGCAGTCCAGCACACGGCGGAAAAAGGGCGTATCGCTCTTTTTGAGGATCCGTTCCGTCCCCGTGCGGCAGATGAGAAGGCCCAGTGCGCAGGATAAGATCAGCGCGGACAGCTCAAAAATGCCGTGGGGCAAAACGCCGAGAACATACACACCGAGACCGATGCCCTGCTGCTGATAGATGGCGGCGAACGCGCCGAGCATCAGGGCATTCGTGCCGAGCGCGAGCACACTGAGCGGCAGGAACGGGATGAGCCCGTAGAGCATCGAGAGGAGGGACGCCGTGATGTTGTTGAAAAACAGCGTCGCCATCATCTGCGACTGGGGAACATCGTCGGTAAGTCCCAGCTGCTCGACCTGCGCGGCAAAGTTTTGAAGGATCTGCTGCGCCATGTCGGGGAAGATCATTCCGGCGGCGAAGCCAAGAAGCACCAGCACGCCAAACGCGGCGGCGGTGTTCAAAAATTCCCGCTTGATGAGATCGCGCGAGAGCGTAGGGCAGAGTTCGAAGATCATGCCAGCTTGGCGATACCGGCCTTGACGCGCTTGATCGTCTCCTCACGGCCGAGGATATGGCAAATTTCGACAGCGCCGCCGGGCGTGACGAGCTTGCCCGCAACGGCGATGCGCAGCGGCCACATGAGCGTCGCGTTCTTCACGCCGAGCTCCTCGGCAAATGAGACGAGCATGTCATGGATGGCATCATTCGTCCACTCGGGAAGGCTCTCGAGCTTGGGCAGGACCTTATTGAGCATGTCGAGCGAGACCTCGCTGTTGGTCTTGGACTTCTTGTTCGTGTAGAACTCAACGCCGTACTCGGGAAGAGCATCGAAGAAGTCGACCTTTTCGGGAATATCGGTGAGCTTTTCGCAGCGGGCCTGTAAGAGTGCTGCGATCTCACCGACGGAGTACGCTTCGTTCTTGACGGCCTGACGGATGTAAGGCTCGGCAACTTTACAGAATTCCTCGGGCGGGAGATTGCGCAGATAATTCGCGTTGAAATACGTCAGCTTTTCGATATCGAAAATGGCAGGGGACTTGGAGATGCCGCCGATGTCGAACGCCCCCACCAGCTCGTCGAGCGTGAAGAACTCCTGCTCGCTCTGCTCGCCGCGCGGCGACCAGCCGAGCAGCGCCACATAGTTGAGGATGGCGGGCGTCAGGTAGCCCTGCGCCTTGAGGTCTTCATAGCTCGGGTCGCCGTTGCGTTTACTCATCTTATGCTGCGCGTCGCGCATGACGGGGGAGCAGTGCACGTAGGTCGGCACCTCCCAGCCGAAGCCCTCGTAGAGGAGGTTGTACTTCGGGGCGGAGGAGAGATATTCGCTGCCGCGCACGACATGGGTGATGCCCATGAGGTGGTCGTCGATGACGTTGGCAAAGTTGTAGGTCGGCAGACCGTCGCGCTTCAAGAGTACCTGATCGTCGAGCGTCTTATTCTCCACCGTGATGTCGCCAAAGCTTGCATCGTGGAAGGTCGTGGTGCCGTTCTTCGGGATACGCTGGCGAATGACGTAGGGCTCGCCCGCGGCGACGCGCGCCTTGGCCTCTTCGAGCGGCAGGTCGCGGCAGGGATCGTCCGCGCGGTCAAATTCGCCGCTGTCCTCCTCGCTCTCGGCCTTTTCGCAGAAGCAGTAGTAGGCGTGGCCGCGCTCGACTAAAAGCTCGGCGTACCTGCCGTAGGTGTCGCGGCGCTCACTCTGGATATACGGGGCGACGGGGCCGCCGACGTCGGGGCCTTCATCGTGGGAAAGGCCGCATTCCGCCATCGTGCGGTAGATGACGTCCGTTGCGCCCTCGACGAGACGCCCCTGGTCGGTATCCTCGATGCGGAGAATGAACGTGCCGTTTGCGTGGCGGGCGATCAGATAGGTGTAGAGCGCGGTGCGCAGGTTGCCCACGTGCATATAGCCCGTGGGGGAGGGGGCGAAGCGCGTGCGTACCTTACCGTGCGGGATCTTCGCTTCCATTTCCTCAAAATACTTCATGTCGATGGACATAGATGACCTCCTGAAGTGAAATCAAAATAAAGATAGCTTATTACACCATATTTTGACCGAAAAGTCAACGAACGCACGACGCTCTTTTTCACCGGAATATGCTTGTATTTTGAAAAGGGGTATGGTAACATAACAAATTGGGTCGATAGCTGCGCCAAAACGGCGCAATTCGAGATAAAATGAGAAAAACAAACAGATCGGAGAAAAAACGATGGAAAACATGGAAAACGCGGCGCGCAAGAAAGTGATGCTGTCCGGCATTCAGCCCAGCGGCGATCTGACCCTCGGGTCCTACCTCGGCGCGATCAAGAACTGGGCGGAGCGCGACGAGGAATTTGACAACTACTACTTCATGGCCGATATGCACTCGATCACCGTGCGTCAGGACCCTGCGGCGCTGCGCCGCCGCACGCTCGAGCAGCTGGCGCAGTACATCGCCTGCGGCTTGGACCCCGAGAAGAACACGTTGTTCATCCAGTCCCACGTGCCGCAGCACGCCGAGCTCGGCTGGGTCCTGAACTGCTATACGATGTTCGGCGAGCTCTCGCGCATGACGCAGTTTAAGGACAAGTCCGCCAAGAACAGCGAGAACATCAACGGCGGTCTCTTCACCTATCCTGCGCTGATGGCGGCGGATATCCTGCTCTATCAGCCCGACTATGTCCCTGTGGGCGAGGATCAGAAGCAGCATGTCGAGCTCTGCCGCAACATCGTCCAGCGCTTCAACGGCATCTATGGCGACGTCTTCAAGATGCCCGAGCCGTACATTCCCAAGGTCGGTGCGCGCGTGATGAGCCTGAGCGACCCGGGAGCCAAGATGTCGAAGTCCGATAAGGACCCCAACGGCTCCATTTACCTGATGGAAAAGCCCGAGGATATCCTGCGCAAGTTCAAGCGCGCCATGACCGACAGCGACACGGAAAACTGCGTGCGCTATGATCCCGCGAACAAGCCCGGCGTTGCGAACCTGATGACCATCTACTCCGCCGTGACGGGCAAGAGCTTTGACGAAATCGAGCAGGAGTTCGCCGGTAAGGGCTACGGCGCGTTCAAGCCCGCCGTGGGCGAGGCCGTCGTTGAAACCCTGCGCCCCATCCGCGAGGAGGCCACGCGCATTTTGGGCGACAAGGCGTATCTCGAGTCCGTGTATCGCGCGGGCGCACAGAAGGCGTCTTACGTGGCAGAAAAAACGCTGCGCAAGGTCTACAAGAAGGTCGGCTTTGTCGCGCGCTGATTAAAGGGTGGAGAACATGAACGGAATTCCGAAAGAGTTATTGCTGAGCGTCGGCGGCGCGCTGCTGTGCGCGTTTGCCGTCAGCTTTCTGATGTGCCCGCTCGTCAAGTCGTTTGCCTATAAGATCGGCGCGATCGACGTGCCGAAGGACAACCGCCGCATGCACAAAAAGCCCGTACCGCGCCTCGGCGGCCTCGCGATCTTCCTCGGCTTTATCGTGAGCATGCTGCTGTTCGTCAAGGTCGACCATCAGTTACAGGGCATTTTGCTGGGCGCGTCCATCATCGTTGTTTTGGGCGTAGTGGACGATATGTCCCCGCTGCGCGCGTATTTTAAGTTCTGTGTGCAGATCTTCGCGGCGCTTGTCGCCGTGTTCCACGGCGTCGTGATCCAGATGCTCTCCAACCCGAACGTCTTTGCTGAAAGCCCGTATTGGGACCTCGGCTGGCTGTCCATCCCCATCACAGTCTTGTGGATCGTCGGTATCACGAACGCCGTCAACCTCATCGACGGCCTCGACGGCCTTGCCTGCGGCGTTTCGACCATCAGCGCCATTTCGATGCTCGTCATCGCGCTGCTCGTCTCTGAAAGCGATGTGGCGCTCGTGATGGCCGCGCTTGTGGGTGCGTGCCTCGGTTTCATGCCGTACAACAAGAATCCGGCCAAGATGTTTATGGGCGACACGGGCTCGACGTTCCTTGGCTACATCCTTGCGACGATCTCGATCCAGGGCCTTTTCAAGTATTACGCCATCGTGTCGTTCGCGGTGCCGTTCCTGATCCTGGGCCTGCCGATGTTCGACACGCTCTTTGCCATCATCCGCCGCCTTGCCCACGGGCAGAACCCGATGGCGCCTGACCGCGGCCACATCCACCACCGCCTCATCGACATGGGCCTCAACCAGAAGCAGGCCGTCGCGGCGCTGTACGTCATCAGCAGTATCCTCGGCCTTTCCGCCGTGGTGCTGACGTCGAGCGGCGCGATCAAGGCGATGCTCTTTCTGATGGCGCTGGCGGTGGCGGCGTTCCTCGCCTCGCGCGTCATCTTCCGCCGCGATATCGACAAGGCATTGCAGGCGGAAAAGGCCGCGGCAGAGGAGAAGAGCACAGAGACCGCCACACCGGCGGAAACCGTGCCTGCGGAACCTGAAGAAGAATCCAACGAAAAGAAAAAAGAGGAAGCATAAATGGAAAAACTGCGCATTATGAGCGTGTTCGGCACGCGGCCCGAGGCCATCAAGATGGCCCCGCTTGTCAAGGAGCTTGCCTCGCGCGACGAGATCGAGAGCCTTTGCTGCGTGACGGCGCAGCACCGCGAAATGCTCGATAGCGTGATGGAGGTCTTCGACCTCAAGGCCGACTGCGACCTTGATATTATGACCCCGCGGCAGACGCTCTCGACCATCACGAGCAAGTGTCTGCTCGGTATGGACGACGCCATTGAGCAATTAAAGCCTGACATGATCTTAGTCCACGGCGACACGAGCACGACGTTTGCCGGTGCGCTCTCGGCCTTTTACCACAAGGTGCCCGTCGGACATGTGGAGGCGGGCCTTCGCACCTACGACAAATACTCCCCGTTCCCCGAGGAGATGAACCGCAAGCTCGTCACGGCCATCGCCGACCTCTATTTCTGCCCGACGAAAAATAACCGCGAGAACTTACTCAAAGAGGGCGTGACCGAGGGCCTTTTCATCACGGGCAATACGGTCATTGACGCACTGAAAACAACGGTGCGCAAGGATTACCGCTTTACAACAGAACTGCTCAACGAGCTGGACTATTCAAGAAAGGTCGTGCTCGTGACGTGCCACCGCCGCGAGAATTACGGCCAGCCCATGGAGAACATCATGACCGCGCTGCGCGACATCGCCCTCCAGAATGAGGACTGCGAGCTCGTCTATCCCGTGCACCTCAGCCCCGTCGTGCGCGAGAACGCGCAGAAGTTCCTTGCCGGTACGCCGCGCGTGCATTTGATCGACCCGCTGAGCGCGGACGAGATGCACAACCTTATGGCGCGCTGCTACATGGTGATGACCGACAGCGGCGGACTCCAGGAGGAGGCTCCTGCGCTCGGCAAGCCCGTCCTTGTCATGCGCAAAGAGACCGAGCGTCCCGAGGCGGTCGCCGCCGGCACGGTGAAGCTCTGCGGCGTCGAGTACGACGACGTGCTGCGCATGGGCAACGAGCTTCTTCGCAGCAGGGAGGCGTACGACGCGATGGCGCACGCCGTCAACCCCTATGGCGACGGCCACGCCTGCGCACGCATCGCCGACGCGATTTTGTGGCACTTTGGCCGCCGGAGCGAGCGCCCCGCGGATTTTAACGCCTGATTTTGACGGAATGAAAGAAGGGAGTGGAGCGGAATGAGAAAGCGGAGGGTGACGCCCATTGGCGCTGCTTTCGTCGCGCTCGTTTTGCTGGTGCTCCTGTTTGTGGTGCGCGGCGCGCTGCACCGTCCCGCGCACGTCGTGCTGCCGCAGGATGCGAGCAGTAGCGATGTGAGCGACGCGTCGCTCGACGACAGCGCCGTGGGCCGCATCGCCGTGCGGCCCGACACGGTGCAGTCCGCCATCGCGACGCTTGAACGTCCCGCGCGCTACTCGCGCGCCATCACGATCGAGCGCTACTATTCCGGCGGCAGCGGCGTCGACCGCAGCAGTGTCAGCGTCGACGGAGCGTGGATGCGCGTCGACACCGAGCAGGCGAGCGGCGCGCAGAGCCACACGATCTCCAACGGGGAAAGAACGTGGGTCTGGTACGGCGGCAGCGAGCTCTATTACGAGAGCGCCGCAGCCTTCACCGCCGACGAGGAGCAGGGCATCCCGACGTATGAGGACATCCTGCGCCTTGACAAAAAGCGCATCGCCGCGGCGGATTACCGCCTGCTCGACACCGTGGACTGCATCTTTGTGGAAACTGCCGCCGATGACGGCGGCTACATTGAGCGCTACTGGGTCAGCGTGAGCAACGGCCTTCTCTGCGCGGCGGAAAAATTGCAGGGCGAGGATGTCGTCTACCGCATGGCGGGCATGAGCGTCGACAGCGGGAACGTGGCGGAGGACGCCTTTACGCTGCCGGACGGCACAGTGCTCCACGAAAGTGCGCTCGACGGCGCAAACCGGTAAAAGAAACTGAAAAGGCCGTCCGAAGATCGTTCTTCGGACGGCCTTTTTGTCAAAATATGTCATAAAATGAGCAGCAGCCCCAGCGCGACTAAAAGCTCGTCGTCCGCCTTTTCCTCAAAGAGGAAAAAGAGAATGAGCAGCAGCAAAATGTCCGCCGTGTCCACGCCCTTGAGCGGTAATTTGTCGAGGATGCGCGAGAAAAACTGCGACGCCTCCTGACTGATCGGCGGCGGAGGGGGAGCGTCCCCCTGCGGCGGCCTTGGCGGCGGTGCGTTTCCACCGGAGGGCGGCGGGGGAGGCGTTCTGTTATCACGCGGCGGTTCGCCGCGCGGCGCATCCTGCATCGGCATGCGGGTGTAGACGCCGTCGTCGTTGCGCAGATAGCGGTTATACATTGCGCGGCCCCCCTTCGCTGAGGAGCAGCGTCTTCCCCAGGTGGATGAAGCGCGCGAGCTGTGCCGCGCGCTCGACCTTGTCCTGCCGCTCCGGCTTCAAAAATGGGCGCAGCGCACGCAAAAATGCGGCGGTCTCGCCGCTCTCGGGCCGATTGAGCTGCGAGAGCACGGGCAGCAGCTTGGCGATCATGCCGGGGTCAATGCCGCCGAGCAGCGACGAAAGATCACCCATCGGATCGCCCTGCGGCGGTGGTGGAGGGGGAGCCGACGGCGCAGGACCGGCCGCACCGCCCGCGGGCGGGGGAGGCGGCGCGCTGCCGCCGGACTGCCCCATCTGCTGCGACAGATTTTGCGCAATGTTCATCACCTGCGCCATGGCGTCCGGATCGGAGAGCAGGGTATTCAGTTTTTCCTCCCACTCGCTCATCGTGACGCCCTCCCGCGGTTTTTATTTTTTTGCGCTGTCGTTGATGCGGTTCATAATGGCCATGCCCTCGGGACTTTTCATCAGGTTCGAGAGCATTGCGGCCAACTCTTTCGTGTTGCCCGCCGCGGCATTCTGCGCCGCGTGATTGAGCGCCGCGCCGCCATCCTGAGAGGTGAGCATCTGCATGAGCCTTTGCCCGTCGCCCGATTGCAGGAGCGACTGCGCTATGGCAGGATTGCGCTTGAACTTGTCGATGAGCTGCTGCGTGCTGTGATCCATAGCTGTGCCTCCGTTTCCTGTCTTTCATGGCAGTATATGAGAGGGACGCGGCAGTTGTGCCGCCGCAGCGGCAAATTTTTTGGAAAATTTTCCGAACCCGTGAAAGAAAACGCCCTGCCCGCGCACATGTATGGTGTAAGGCCTTTGAGGAGAGAAACATATATGTTTTCAAACGAAGCATTTGCCCAAAATGCAGAAAAGTACATGGACACGGTCTTTCGCGTGGCCTACGGCTGGCTCAAAAACCCGGACGACGCCAACGATGTGACACAGGACGTATTGATAGAGCTGTACAAAACAGATAAGGCGTTCGAGTCGGACGCCCATTTGAAAAACTGGCTCATCCGCGTCACCGTCAATCGCTGCAAGATGCTCTTCCGCTCGCCGTGGCGCCGGCACGAGGACATCGACGACTATGCCGAGACATTGTCCTTCGAGCAGCCGCGGGACGGCGAGCTCTTCAAAGCCGTGATGGCGCTCGACAAAAAATACCGCGTGCCGCTGCTGCTCTTCTATTACGAGGGGTATACAACGGCGGAGGCCGCGTCGATGCTCGGCATTCCCGAAAAGACCGTCAGCACAAGACTTTACCGCGCAAGGGCGAAGCTCAGAACGATTTTGGAGGAGGAGTAAAGCAATGACAGAAAAAGAGAGATTTCAACGCGCGTTCGCGCCGCTGCACGCCTCCCCGGACACGATGACGGAGGTAATGAAGATGACAGAACGGAAAACGAAACGGCCCGCGCTGCGCCGCGCCGCGACCCTTGGCCTCGCCGCCGCCCTCGTGCTGGCGCTTGGCAGCGTTGCCTATGCCTCGGACCTCGGCGGCATCCAGCGCACGGTGCAGCTCTGGCTCAACGGTGAGATGACGGACGCAACGCTGACGGTGAAAAACGGTCACTATACCGTCAACTATACCGACAGCGAAGGAAACGAGCGCGAGCGGAGCGGCGGAGGCGTCGCCTTCGAGCCGGATGGCACGGAGCGGGCGCTGACGGAGGAAGAGGTGTTAGAGCATCTCAACGAGCCCGAGGTCGAAGAGCGCGAGGACGGCACGGTCACGGTCTACTACCTCGACCAGAAGCTCGACGTCACGGACAAGTTCGACGAGGACGGCGTCTGCTACGTGCAGCTTGAGGGCGGCGAAAAGACGATCTACATGACCATCAAGCGCGGCAACGGCTACGCAACGAGCACGACAAAGTACATCCTGCCAAGTGAATTCAACAACTGAAAGAAAAACGAGAAAGGTTCCGCACAGCGATGCTGTGCGGAACCTTTCTCCTATTGGGGAAAGCCTCGCAGAGTTTCGTGCCCGCAGGCACGAAATAAAATCAGATCGTTTTTCGCCGCGGCGTGTACGTGGTGAAAAACACCTCTCGCGGAGCGTGTGTCGAGCTGCCATATTGGCGGCGAGGCACGGAGCGCAGCGCGGCCTTCTCCCAAAAGCGGCAAAGCCGCTTTTGGGAAGATATTATTTCTGCGCTTTGCCGTAGTCGCAGTCTTTTCTAAGCGGGCAGCCGTCGCAGTTGGCTTTGCGGGCGGTGCAGCGGTCGCGGCCGAACAGCACCAGTCGGTGGCAGAAGTCGTTCGACTCCTCTGGCGGCAGGATGGCGCGCAGCTGCTTTTCGACGCTCAGCGGGTCCTTGCTGCCGTCCGTCAGGCCGAGACGGCCCGTGATGCGGATGCAGTGCGTGTCGCACACGTAGGCGGGCTGGCCGTAGACGTCACCGAGGATCAGGTTCGCCGTTTTGCGCCCGATGCCGGGGAGGGCTGTGAGCTCCTCCATCGTGCCGGGGACCTTGCCGCCGTACTTTTCGAGCAGGATCTTCGCGCACTCGACGATGTCCTTCGACTTCGTGTTGTAAAATCCGCAGGAGCGGATTGCGTCGCCGACCTCTTCATACGTCGCGTTCGCGAAGGCCTCAAGCGTCGGGAACTTCTGATAGAGCGACGGCGTGACCATGTTCACGCGCGCGTCGGTGCACTGGGCGGAAAGGCGCACGGCGAACAGAAGCTCGTAGTCCTTTTTATATTCGAGCGAGCAGCGCGCGTTGGGGTAGAGGACCTTCAGCTCCTCCACGATGCGGCGGACGGCGGCTTTGGATTTCATGGCGAAACCTCCTGCGTTTCATCAATACTGCCGACAGTATAGCACAGAGACACGGAAAAATCGACAGAAAAAGTCTGTGCAGTGAAGAAAAAACGTGCTATAATCATTCCATCTGTGAAAAAGGAGGCTTGTGCGATGCGGCTACTATTCAAGCAGCGCTTTTTTTCCTGGTTCGACAGCTACGATATCTACGACGAGGACGGCAACACCGTCTTTACGGTCGAGGGCAAGCTCGCCTGGGGGCATTGCCTGCATATTCTGAACGCCGCGGGCGAGCACATCGGCACCGTGCAGCAGCGCGTGCTGACGTTTTTACCCAAGTTCGAGCTTTACATCGGTGAGCAGTACTACGGCTGCATCTGCAAGGAATTCACGTTCTTTACCCCGCGCTTCACGCTTGAGTGCAGCGACTGGGAAGTGAACGGCAGCTTCATGGAGTGGGACTACACGATCGACAGCGCCTCGCGCGGCTGTATCGCGACGATCACGAAAGAGCTTTTTCACTGGACGGACACCTACGTTATCGATGTTGCCAATCCCAAGGACGCGCTGGGCGCGCTGATGGTCGTGCTGGCCATCGACGCGGAAAAATGCAGCAGGAACAACTGATATGAGTGAAAAGAGACCTTTGGCGGATGAGATCCGCCCGCTGACGCTCGACGAGGTCGTGGGGCAGAAGCACTTGCTCGGAAAGGGTGCGCTGCTGCGCCGGCTCATCGAGTCCGGCTCGAGCGCGAATATGATCTTCTACGGCCCGTCCGGCACGGGCAAGACGACGATCGCGAACATCATCGCGAACCGCACGAATAAGACCCTGTATCGCCTGAACGCGACGACCGCGAGCCTTCAGGATGTCAAGAGCATTATCTCCGATGTCGGCACGATGATGGCACCGGGCGGTATCCTGCTCTACCTCGACGAAATTCAGTATTTCAACAAAAAGCAGCAGCAGAGCTTGCTCGAATTCATGGAAAACGGCTCTATCACGCTGATCGCGTCGACAACGGAGAACCCGTATTTTTACGTTTACGGCGCGCTTTTATCCCGTTCGACGGTGTTTGAGTTCAAAAACGTCAGCGCGGAGGAGATCATCCCCGCGGTCGAGCGCGCGCTCGGCATTTTGAAAGAGCGCAGCGAGCTGCCGCTTTCCTGGGAGGACGACGTGCCGCGCGTCATCGCGCAGCAGTGCGGCGGCGATGTGCGCAAGGCCGTGAGCGCGTGCGAGCTTTTATATGAGGCGGCGGACGTCACGAACGGCGAACTTTTGCTGAAAAGTGAAGACGCCTTACAGGTCGCGCAGCGCAGCGCCATGCGCTACGACAAGGGCGGTGACGCGATGTACGACTGTGCGAGCGCGCTGATGAAGTCGCTGCGCGGCAGCGACCCCGACGCGGCGCTCCACTACCTCGCAAGATTTTTAGAGGCGGGCGATCTGGTCACGCCATGCAGGAGGTTACTCTGCTCGGCGAGCGAGGACGTCGGCATGGCCTATCCGCAGGCTATCGCCATCGTCAAGGCCTGCGTCGACACCGCGATGCAGCTCGGCCTTCCCGAAGCGCAGCTGCCGCTGGCGCAGGCGGCGGTGCTGCTCGCCACCGCACCGAAGTCCAACAGCGTGATCGAGGGCATCGGCGCTGCTTGGGCGGACGTGAAGGCGGGCAAGAGCGGCAATTTCCCGCGCTGCCTCCAGAATGTCCACGCCGATTCGACCGGCGGCGCGCAGGGGCAGAACTACAAGTACCCGCACGCCTACCCGAACCATTGGGTGAAGCAGCAATATCTGCCCGACGAGCTCAAAAACGTGCAGTACTACCGCTACGGCGACAACAAGGTCGAGCGCGCCGCCGCGCAGTACTGGGAAGCGATCAAGGGGTGAAGGTATGGACCTGAGATTGAACGATATTGTCGAAATGAAGAAGCCGCATCCCTGCGGCGAAAAGCTCTGGCTCGTGACGCGCGTGGGCATGGACATTAAGCTCAAATGCACGCGCTGCGGCCGCGAGGTGATGCTCCCGCGCGCCAAGGCGGAAAAGGGTATCAAGAAAATCGTAGAAAGGGAGGAACCCCATGAATAAGAAGACGAGAGCCGTCGCAATCCTGCTGGTCGCGGTGATGATCTTATCGCTCGTTGCATCGATGGTTATTCCGTATTTATAAAATACAGCGCGACAGCGATGAACATTGCTTCCCGCACTTGCGCGGGAGGGGGAGCGGCGTGCGCGCCGCGGCACCAAAGGGGGTATTCTCTTTCCGAAGAGAATACCCCCTTTGAATCCCCCAGAGAAAGGCGAGGGATCCCCTCGACCCCCGACATTGCCGGATTGGAGCTTGAAGAGCTGCACGCGCTGCGCAGTGAGGGTGCGGTGTACATGGCTTCGCCATGAATCCCTGCGAATCGTGACCGTTTTGCAACCGCGCCTTACTGCCGTGAGGCGCGAGTGACGGTAGTCGGGCGGCAGACTGCCTGCCGAATGCGGCATTGCTACGCTCGCCGCATTGTGGAGACTGGCGGTAGATGGGAATTACTGCGCACTTCTACAAGATGGGCAGAGCGGCAGCGGGTAGTAGGAGCAGAGGCAAATCGTCTTGCAGTGCTAACGCGGCAACGCCGCGCTATGGGCAGTGCAATCGGCAAGCATTGCAGCTCTTCGAGCTGCTCGCTTGCGATGGCAAAACCTTTCTCTTGGGGGATTTAAAGGGGGCCATTCTCTTTTGTGAAAGAGAATGGCCCCCTTTGACACGCTCCCCTGCGCGGCGCAGGGAAACGATGCAGCGCCATGCGCTGCAATTCTGCCCTTTGGGACAAAAGATAGCGTAGCGGCGCTTTTTCGCCCTTTTCTCGGGTGGGTCACAGCTATAATGAGAATCCATCAGGGGGAGGTGTGCCATGGTCATCTACATAGAAAGCGTCTTCGCGTTTAACGTTCTCGTCGACTATCTGTTGTTGTTCGGCGCGGCGAGAGTCGCAGGGCGGACAGTCGCGCGGAGAAGACTTTTGCTCGGCGCGGCGGTCGGCGGTATTTATGCGGCAGTGCAGCTCTTTTTGCCGAAAAGCGTCGTTTTGTTGCTGCTTGGGCTCGCTTTGATGGGCGCGGCGGCGTATCGCGGCAGCGGGCGGGCGGTCAAGCTGACGCTGCTGTTTTTCCTTGCCTCGTGCGGCCTCGCTGGCGTGGTGATGCTCTTAGGGCAGAGTCTGGGGTTGATGGCGCGCCTTGCGCGCGGCGTGGTGACAGCAGACCTGCCGTGGGGCGTCTTCCTGATCGCGGCGGGGACGGCGTATTTGCTGCTTTCCGTCGTGTTTCGCTACGGCGCGGCGCGGACAGGGAGCGAGACGGCGGATGTGGTCATCGCCTATCGAGGAAAAACGGCCCGCGTGCGGATGCTGCGCGACACGGGCAATACGCTCTGTGACCCTGTGACGGGCCTCGGCGTGCCGGTCATCGACCGTCACGCACTGGGAGACCTCATCAGCGAAGAAGAGACCGCGACGCTGCCGCATATTGCGTATTGCAGCGTGGGCAATGCGGATGGAACGCTGCCGCTGCTGCGCTGTGAAGCAATAACGGTTGACGGAATAAAACTCGGCTCGCGTGCCGTTGCCCTGGCAGAGCACCCGCTCGGCGACGGCGGTGCATATGCGGGACTGTGGTGCGAAGGATGCGAAAAGGGGGAGAAGCATGGAGAGCTTGCTCAAAACGCTGTGGCGTAAGCTGCGCTTTTATCTCATCGACTGGGGGATCATCGCGCGGCGGGGGATCTTCTACATCGGCGGCAGCGATACGCTCCCGCCGCCGCTCGAGCGGGAGAAGGAAGCTGAGCTCATCGCGCGCATGGATGAAGGCGACGAGAGCGTGCGCGGCACGCTCATTGAGCACAACCTGCGGCTTGTCGCCTACATCGCGCGCCGGTTTGAAAATACCGGCATCAACATCGAAGACCTCATCTCCATCGGTACGATCGGGCTCATCAAGGCAGTGAACACGTACCGCAGCGACAAGAACATCAAGCTTGCGACCTACGCCTCGCGCTGCATTGAAAATGAGATACTCATGCACCTGCGCAAGACCGCGCCGCAGAAGTCCGAGGTCAGCTTTGACGAGCCGCTCAACACCGACTGGGACGGAAACGAGCTGCTGCTCTCCGACATTCTCGGAACCGACGAGGACCTTGTCTTGAAGCCCATTGAGGACGATGTCGACCGCCAACTCCTGATGGACGCGGTCGACAAGCTCACCGCAAGGGAGAGAACAATCATCACGCTGCGCTTTGGCCTCGGTGGACGGGAGGAAAAGACGCAGAAGGAGGTCGCCGACCTGATGGGCATTTCGCAGAGCTATATCTCGCGCCTTGAGAAGCGGATCATCGTGCGGCTGAAGAAGGAAATCCTCAAAATGAGTTGACAAGCGGCGCAAAAAACGGTATGATTCAGCGTGGAAATGCGAAGAAGAGGAGCAGTATCCGCATCTGAAAGCGAAGAGAGAGGGCGGCCGGTGTAAGCCCTTGTGCAGGATGTGGGGAAGTCGCCTTGGAGCTGCCGCGCTGAAAAGAGAGTAAGCCGGACGGGAACTCCCGTTACAGAGGCATGAGTGTCCGCACAATGCGGGAATCCAGGTGGTACCACGGTCATTGATCGCCCTGAGCAGTCAAAGCTGCTCAGGGCGTTTTTCCTGTCGATAGGAGGCAATCATGGAACAGTACATCTTTACCCCCACGACCTGCGAAGCAGGGATGGAAGAAGAGCTTGCTGCGGCGCTTGAAAAGCGGACGGAGATCGTCTCCCGTGCGGAATATCCCAAAATGTGGAAGGCAACGGATGCATTGAACCGCTATGCGGCACGAGGCGGGAAGAGAAGAGGCCCGCTTCGCAAGGTCCTTTCGTGGGTGCTGATCCTCGCAGGGCTGTTTTTGGCGATCCCGGGAATGATGGAGCCGAAAGAGCTGCGCATACCGCTTATCACGGGAGTTCTGTCTGTGCTGCTGGGAGTTCTGTATCTGCTGAGTACGCGGCCCGTAAAAAAGAATGACTCGTTTCGTCAGGCAGCGGTAAAGCTGCTGCAAAGCATGAGCCATGCGGAGACAGCAAACGTGCAGGTCGTTTTTGACGACACCGGGATGCGGGTCGATGCACAGGGCAGTACAGGCAGCGTTTCGTATGCCGACATGGAGATGCTTGTTGAAACGCCGCACCTGTACCTTTTGACCTATGGCGGTCAGGTGACGGTCCTGCAAAAGAAAGACCTCACCGGTGATCCGGAGGCGTTTGCCGGCTTCCTTGCCGCGCAAGCTGTCGGCGTATACCGGACGAAAAAGAATTAAAATCATTATTAGATTTCAAGATAGGAGTAAACCAATGAAAGAATTACCGAAAGTGTATGAGCCCCAGCAGGTCGAGGGCCGCATCTATCAGATGTGGATGGACCACGACTGCTTCAAGGCCGAGCCCGACCCGGACAAAAAGCCGTTTTCCATCGTCATGCCGCCGCCGAACGTCACCGGCCAGCTGCACATGGGCCATGCAATGGACTCGACGCTGCAGGACATCCTGACGCGCTTTAAGCGCATGCAGGGCTACTCCGCCCTGTGGCTCCCCGGCACTGACCACGCGGGCATCGCCACGCAGATCAAGGTCGAAGAGGAGCTGCGCACCAAGGAGGGCCTGACGCGCTACGACCTCGGCCGCGAGAAGTTTTTACAGCGCGTGTGGCAGTGGAAGGAAAAGTACGGCAACCGCATCGTCGAGCAGCAGAAGAAGATGGGCGCGAGCTGCGACTGGTCCCGCTCCCGCTTCACGATGGACGAGGGCTGCTCCAAGGCCGTGCGCGAGACGTTCTGCGAGCTCTACGATAAGGGCCTGATCTACAAGGGCAGCCGCATCATCAACTGGTGCCCGCACTGCCTGACGGCGCTCTCCGACGCGGAGGTCGAGTATGTCGACAAGCCGGGCCACCTCTGGTATATCCGTTACCCGCTCTCCGATGGCAGCGGCGATATCGTCGTCGCCACCACCCGTCCTGAGACGATGATGGGCGATACGGGCGTTGCGGTCAACCCTGAGGACGAGAAGTTCAAGCACCTGATCGGCAAGACCTGCATCCTGCCCATTATGAACCGCGAAATTCCCATCGTGGGCGACGAATACTGCGAGATCGGCTTTGGCACGGGCGCTGTTAAGATGACCCCTGCACACGACCCCAACGACTTTGAGGTTGGCCTTCGCCACAACCTCGAGGTCATCCGCGTCATCGCCGATGACGGTACGATCAACGAAAACGGCGGCAAGTACAACGGCATGGACCGCTATGAGTGCCGCAAGGCCATCGTCAAGGATTTAGAAGAGCAGGGCTACCTCATCAAGACCGAGCCCTACTCCCACAACGTCGGCACGTGCTATCGCTGCCACAACGACGTCGAGCCCCTCATCTCCGCGCAGTGGTTCGTCAAGATGGAGCCGCTTGCCAAGGAGGCCATCCGCGTCGTGAACGACGGCACGATCAAGTTCGTGCCTGAGCGCTTCACCAAGACCTATATCAACTGGATGGAGAACGTGCATGATTGGTGCATTTCCCGCCAGCTGTGGTGGGGTCACCAGATTCCCGCGTGGTACTGCGACGAGTGCGGCCATATCAACGTCAAGCGCGAAGACCCGACGGAATGCGAAAAGTGCGGCTGCAAGCACCTGACGCGCGAAGAGGACGTGCTCGACACTTGGTTCTCTTCCGCGCTCTGGCCCTTCTCCACGATGGGCTGGCCCGACACAAACGCAGCCGACCTCAACTACTGGTATCCCACGTCCGTCATGGTCACGGGCTACGATATTATCTTCTTCTGGGTCGCGCGCATGATCTTCTCCGGCATGGAGCAGATGAAGAAGGAGCCGTTCAAGACCGTCTTCATCCACGGCCTCGTTCGCGACGACAAGGGCCGCAAGATGTCCAAGTCGCTCGGCAACGGCATCGACCCGCTGGAGATGGCCGAGAAGTACGGCGCGGACGCGCTGCGCTTCAACCTCATCACCGGCAACTCCCCGGGCAACGACATGCGCTTCTACGTCGAAAAGTGCGAGGCGATGCGCAACTTCTGCAACAAGATCTGGAACGCGAGCCGCTTCGTGATGATGAACCTGACGATCGACCACGTGGAGCTGCCCAAAAAGCTCGAGCTCGAGGACAAGTGGATCCTCTCGAAGCTCAATACGCTCATCCGCGAGGTCACGGACAATATGGACGCCTTCGAGCTCGGCGTCGCGTCCGCAAAAATTTATGACTTCATCTGGGACAACTATTGCGACTGGTTCATCGAGCTGACGAAGAACCGCCTCAACAGCAACGATCAGACCACGCGCGAGAACGCACAGAACGTCCTCTGCTATGTCCTCATCGAGACGCTCAAGCTCCTGCACCCGTTCATGCCGTTCATCACGGAGGAGATCTGGCAGGCGCTTCCGCACGAGGGCGAGTTCCTGATGCTCTCCAAGTGGCCGGAGTACAACGAAAAGTTCAGCTTCCCAGCCGAGGAGGAGGCGATGCAGACCGTCATCGAGGCCATCACCGCCATCCGTGCCCGCCGCAACGAGATGAACGTTGCGCCGTCGAAGAAGGTGCACTATACCGTCGCCACTGCGCACGCCGATACATTCAGCGCCGGTATCCCGTTCTTCACGCGTCTGGCCTCTGCCAGCGATGTGACCATCGTGCCCGCCGATGCCGCCATCGACGCCGACGGCAAGGTCGAGGTCGACACCCACGCCGCGCGTATCTTCATGCCGCTCGCCGAACTCGTCGACTTTGAAAAGGAGCTCGCACGCATTGCCAAGGAGAAGGCAAACGCCGAAAAGCAGCTCGCCGGTATCGAGAACAAGCTGAAAAACGAGGGCTTCCTCGCCAAAGCGCCGGAGGCGGTCGTCAACGGTGCCCGCGCCGATGCAGAGAAGCTCAAGGCGCTCATTGAGAAGCTCGATGCTTCCGCTGCGGCGATGAAGAAATAATTACTTTCCTTTAGGAAACGGATTTGGTTCCCTGCGCCGCGCAGGGGACGGATAAAGGGGGAGGTTCTCTTTCACAAAAGAGAACCTCCCCCTTTTGATCCCCCAAGAGAAAGGTTTGCATTGCAAGCGAGCAGCTTGAAGAGCTGCGGCGCTTGCCGAATCGAGTGCCTGCTATTTTTGTTGCTATACGATTTGACTTTCTTCTATCTTCGCTGTCGCTTTGCCTGCGATTCGTTAGTCTTACGCAATCTCCATCTACTATGGATTTGTGCAAATTTGCTTCTGCCTGCCGGGGCGACTTTGCTGCGCTCGCCGCAATATACGCACTATCGGTAGTAGGCGATTACACTGAACCTGCGATTAGATTCGGGAGCGGCACCCGCAAGGGGTGTGCCGCATCCGTAAGGCAGCAGAGCCACCAACGGCTGCGCAACAGCGGATAATAGAAGTGAGTCAAATCGTATAGCAACACCAACCGCAGCAGTGCCGTGCGCAGGCCTTCCCATTCCGGAGGCATAAAAGTCATTCAAGCCCGAGACTGCCAATCAGACCCTTTCTCTTGGGGGTCAAAGGGGGATATTCTCTTTCCGAGGAAAGAGAATATCCCCCTTATTCGCTCCCCTGCGGGTACGCAGGGAATGTGGTGCAGCGCCGGCGGCACTGCTATTTCTCCGCGCACGGCGCGGACTTTAGGCGTTTTCCCATGTAAAGCTTACGCGCAAACGCCGTCTGGGCCGCACCGGCCCGGCAACAATATCCTTATCGCGCACGACGCTGCCGACGCGCAGCGTGGAGAGCAGAAAACCGAGCTGTAGCATGTTGAGCAGGATCGTCTTGATGCCAAAGGTGAAAAACGGGAAGGCTACACCGCCGCTGATGGGGATCAGCGTGAGGTCGCAGCAAAGATAGGCGGCTGCCTGCGTGGTGAACGACAGCAGCACGGAATAGGAAACGAGGCGGGCGAGCATACTCTCCTGCCTGCGGCAGCGGCGGAAAGCGAGAACAAGCAGCGCCGTCAGCAGCGTGACGAGTGCGATGAGTGCCAGCCAGCCGCAGCGGTGGACGAGCAGTGTCAGCGCGTGCGCCTGTAAGTCTACCATGCCGAAGCCCTCCGAGCGGGCAAGGTGCTGTGCGCTGTACGGTCCCACGCCGCCTTGACCGATGAATTTGGCGTTTTGCAGCAGTTCGCGCAGTACAACGGTTCGATAGCCGTGTCCGTCAATGTAGGAGTGAGGATTAAGCACAATGGCGAGCTGACGCGCGAACCAGTTTGCACCGAGAACAAGGACCCACACGATGTCGGCGGCGAGCGGCAGGGTGGTGAGCAGCGTTTCCAACTTTTTGCCAAGGCCGAACCAGCCATTGCGGGCGCAGAAGATCAGCAGCGCGCTGTCACAGAGAAATAGGAAGCCCAGATCGAGCAGGCACGGGACGCGCAGGCAGAACATACACTGCACCGCGAGGCAGACGAAGGCGGCGAAGACACCCCAGCCGTGCCGCCCGCGCAGCGCATAGAGCAGCACGGCAAACATCAGCGGGAACAGCAGCGGCAGGCCGCGCAGGAGAATATGCGTCGAAACGTAGATGTAGCGGAGCCAGAACCCGCCGATGGGCAGGAGACCGAGCAGGATCAATGCGGCATGGAGCATGAGCGCGAGCGGCAGGGCGAAGTGTCCGAGCAGCGTAAAATCGAGAAAATAGGCCGCGAGCATCGCCGCCGTGCCGAGCAGCAGCGCCACGCTCTGATGCACAACAAAATAGGACAATTCGTAGTCACGAAAGCTTACAAGCGCGGTGAACGCAAGCCCTGCAAGCGCGATGAGTGCCGCGAGCGCAAAAAGAAGCTTTGGTGTTTTCGGACGGTGAACACGGTCGAGTGCCGTGCCGATCTCATAGGGATCACCTGTCAGATGCAGCGATTCCGTCGTTGCGGCGGCCTCATCCATGCCGCCCGCCATCAGCGCGTCGCGCTGGTCGCAGAGGTGGGTCAAAAGCTCGTCTTCGACGAGCGGCCGCGCCTTTTTCCACCGCAGCTGCTCAGCCGCGGTGCGGGCAAACTGGGTAAAGGTTTCAGGCAGAGCCAAGGCAGACGCCCCCTTTCAGCACGCGATCGACCGCAGTGGTAAATGTCGCCCATTCGACTTCTTTTTCGCGCAGCAAATGTTGCCCCTTGCGCTCCAAATGGTAGTAGCGGCGCGGGCGAGCCGCGCCCTCATCTTTTTCATAGGAGCGGATGAGCTCCTTTTCCTCAAGTGAGTGCAGCAGGGGATAGAGCGTGCCGGTCTTGAGCGCGAACGCGCGCTCGGAGCGGCGGGAGAGCTCTTCGATCATCTGATATCCGTACATGTCCTGCCCGTCGAGCAGCTTGAGCACGAGCATCGTCGTACTGCCCGCGAGCAGACTTTTGTCGACCGTCATACATACGCCTCCTGATAAGTAGATTGTCTACATAGTAGATTGCCTACATAATAGCGGGAGTGCGGCGCGTTGTCAAGCGGGAAACAGGATATTGCAAAAAAAGAGCGATTTTGCTATGCTTGGGGTATCCAAGATAGGAGGGAGAATTTCCATGAACAAGATCACGCTTGGCAAGACGAATCTTGTCATCGAGAAAAACGGATTTGGCTGCCTGCCGATCCAGCGCATCAGAGAGCAGGATGCGGTCGACCTGCTGCACAAGGCGTATGACGGTGGTATCAACTTTTTCGACACGGCGCGCGCGTATTCCGACAGCGAGCAGAAGGTCGGCGCGGCGTTCTCGTCGATGCGCGACAAGATCGTGCTGGCGACGAAGACCGGCGCGCAGACGGCGGAGGGCTTCCGGAAGGATCTGGAGACCAGTCTCCGCACGCTGAAAACCGACTACATCGACATCTATCAGTTCCACAATCCCGCCTTCTGCCCGAAGCCGGGTGGAGAAGACGGCCTGTACGACGCGGCGCTCGAGGCGAAAAAGCAGGGCAAAATTCGCCACATTTCGATCACGAACCACCGCCTCGCCGTGGCGCACGAGGCCATCGACTCGGGCATCTACGAGACCTTGCAGTTTCCGTTCAGCTACCTCGCGGGCGAGCAGGAGATGGAGCTCGTCAGAAAGTGCCGCGAAACAAACATGGGCTTTATCGCCATGAAGGGCATGGCGGGCGGCCTGATCCGCGACGGCTTCACGGCGGCGGCGTGGATGGCGCAGCAGGATGGCGTCGTGCCCATCTGGGGCGTGCAGCGCGAGAGCGAGCTTGATCAGTTTTTGCAGTGTATCCGCGAGGGCGTTGAGCTGACGGATGAGCGCAAAGCGACTATCGAGCGTGACCGCAAGGAGCTATGCGGCGAATTCTGCCGCGGCTGCGGCTACTGCATGCCGTGCCCCGCGGGCATCGAGATCAACCAGTGTGCGCGCATGTCGCTCATGCTGCGCCGCGCCCCTGCAGCGGCGTGGCTCACCGAGGAATGGCAGCAGAAGATGCACCAGATCGAAAACTGCCGCCACTGCGGCCACTGCATGTCGAAGTGCCCCTACGGCCTGAACACGCCCGAGCTTTTGCAGGCAAACTACAAGGACTACTGGGAAGTGCTCGCGGCCAGCAAGGCGGAGAAATGAAGCTGGATTTTTCACAAAAATACGCCGTCCGGCCGCTGACGGCGGGGGATGTAGACAAGATTTTAGCGCTCTGCGCGGAGAACGAGCAGTTCTACCGCTACCATCCGCCGCTTGCGACGAGGGAGAGCGTTTTGGAGGACATGACGGCGCTGCCGCCGGGGAAATGCGCGGCGGACAAGCATTATCTCGGTTTTTTCGACAGAGAAACGCTCGTCGCCGTGCTGGACCTGATCGAGCGTTATCCGAAAAATGACACCGCCTACATCGGCTTCTTTATGACGAAAAAGGAGCGGCAGGGCCGCGGCCTTGGCACGGCGCTGATCGGCGAGCTGTTGGACGAGCTGCGGCGGGAGAAATTCTGCAAGGTGCGCCTCGCGGTGGACAGGGGCAATCCGCAGAGTAAAGCGTTCTGGGAAAAGAACGGCTTTGCGCTGATGGGCGAGGAATTCCCGCACGGCGATTCGGCGTATCTGCCGATGGAACGCGCGCTGTAAAACTGAAAAGAAAGCGCCGCTGTGCAGAGGGTATCTGCACAGCGGTGCTTTTCATTGTTAGCGACTATTTCAATTCGTAAGTCCAATCTTCACCGTTCTGGCGGTAGAACAGCTCGCTGAGATCATCTTCTTCAAACACGCGGAGAAGGTCGAGCATGTCGGAAGATGCAAGATCGAGCGAGGGGAGACCGGCGAGCTCCGCCCACCAGACCTCGCCCTCGTCGGAAGAGCGCAGCGTTCCGGTGAACTGCTCCGCGCGATAGAGCAGCACGACATGACGTACGCCGTCTTCGCACCAGTCCTTGATCCCGCACAGGCGCGGAGAGGAGATTGTCAGACCTGTCTCCTCCTGAACCTCACGAATGACGGCATCTGTAAAGGATTCACCCTTTTCAACATGACCGCCCGGAAAAGCAACGCCTGGCCAGTTGGGATCTGTGCGGTCCTGCACCAAAACCTTGCTGCCGCGGCGGAGCACGCACATATTCATCAGTTCGACGGGCTCAGAGCGTTTCATGTACAACACGTCCTTTGGGGTTTGAAAACTTGCTTGCTATCCATGACTACTGCGCACTGTGCGGCACCTTTGCCTTGGCGCTGAGCTTGTCGGCGCGAACGGCAAAGACCTCGACTGTGCGGGCTTGCTGCTCGGTGAATTGATCTTCACGGCCCGCCATGTGGCGCATGAGGGAGGTCAGCGCGACGAGCTTTTCTTCACCGTCCAAAAATTCGACATGGCCGACGCCGGTGACGGAGGCGAAGTAGTATCCGCACTGGCAGGCGACATCGTGCTCGTCGAGCGCACCGCGGCAGTCCATTTCAAAGGCAACGGTCGGATTTTTGCGCAGAATGTCGAGCTTACGGCCTTCGCGTGCGCTGTGGCAGAAGAACGAGAACGCACCGCCTTCACAGGCATAGCCGAAATTCAGCGGCAGAAGATACGGCTCTCCATCGTCTACCATGGCAAGATGGATCACTTTACAATCGTTGATAATGGAGAGAATTTCGCCCAGATCGGTGATCTCGCGGTCGCTTCTTCGCATGAGAGATCCTCCTTTGATCATTTTCCTCATTTTACAGGGCGGAAGCGCAGGTGTCAAGGAGGCGCGGCAAAGAAAAATCAAAATACCGGCGGTCTTCGACAAAAAAACGGCAGGAGGACAGGCTATACTTTGAGAAACGAAAGGGAAAACGCTTGAAAGAAACGGAGGGAGAGCAATGGAGGTCATTTCATCGGGCGAAGGGCGTGAACTGACGCTCACGCTGCGCGGGGAGCTCGACCATCACGCGGCGAAGGAGGCGATGCGGAAGCTCGAATGGGAGCTGGATGCGGCGCTGCCGAGCAAACTGACGCTGGATTTTTCGGGTGTGAGCTTTATGGATTCGTCTGGCATCGCCGTCGTGATGCGCGCGCTCAAGCGTATGCGCGCCATGGGCGGCAGCGCTGCGATCAAAAACGTTCCGCCGCAGGCGAAAAAAGTGTTTACCGCCGCGGGAATTTTCCGCATCGTACCGCTTGAGGAGGGGGAAAAGAGCGATGAAAGTAAAACCGAATAACTACATAGCCATTGAATTTCCGAGCCGCAGCGTCAACGAAGGGCTGGCGCGCGCCGCGGTCGTGGCGTTTGCCGCGCAGCTCGACCCGACGCTCGACGAGCTCGGTGACATCAAGACCGCCGTGAGCGAGGCGGTGACGAACGCCATCGTCCATGCCTATCCGCAGGAGATCGGCAAGATCGCGCTGCGCGCATGCATTTTCGACGGAAATCTCCTTGAGATCACCGTGCGCGACTGGGGGTGCGGCATTGCGGACGTCGAAAAAGCGCGAGAGCCGCTCTACACGACTGGCGGTGAAGAGCGCAGCGGCATGGGCTTTACGATCATGGAGAGCTTTATGGATTCGCTCGCTGTGCGCTCGAAAAACGGCAAGGGCACGGTCGTGACGATGAAGCGCAGGATCGCGCTGCGCACGGCGCGCCGATGAACGCCGCGCCGGAATTGCTCAAGGCTGCGGCGCAGGGCGACGAGCAGGCCTGCGAGCAAATGCTGCGCGAGAACAGCGGCCTCATCTGGAGCATCGTGCGGCGCTATTACGGCCGCGGCGTGGAGCCGGACGACCTCTATCAGCTCGGATGCCTTGGATTCATCAAAGCAATAAAGGGATTTGACTTTGCATTCGGCACGCAGTTTTCAACCTACGCTGTGCCGAAGATCGCGGGCGAAATTCGACGCTTTCTGCGCGATGACGGCGCAATCAAGGTGAGCCGCAGCATGCGTGAGCAGGCGGCGACGATCTTCGCCGCGCGCGAAAAGCTCAAAAATACACTCGGGCGCGAACCAGCGCTCTCCGAGCTTTCGGAGGAGACGGGATTCAATGCCGAGGAGATCGCGCAGTGTGAGCTGGCGGTCGCTGCGCCGGACAGCTTGCAGCGCGAAACGGGCGACGGCCTGACGCTCGAGGGGATGCTCGGCGGTGAGTCGCCAGAGGATGGGCTCATTGAGCGCATCGCGCTGCGCGAAGCCATCGACGAGCTCCCTGAGCGCGAGAAAATGACGATCCTGCTGCGCTTTTTCAAGGGGCTGACGCAGGAGCAGGCGGCGCGCCTTCTGGGCGTGTCGCAGGTGCAGGTATCGCGGCTGGAGCGCCGGGCGCTGGAGAAGCTGAGGGCGTCTCTTTCGGACGGGCTTTGAAGTAGCTTTCGTCCTGAAACTCCGTCATCATGCCCCAGTAGCGCTTGGGCATGTGCGTCATGCGAAGCTTTTCATTTTTGCGCGCCTCGATGGCGACGGTGTCGTAAAAGCGGCGCCAGAGGCGGCGATAGCCCGCCTCGACTTCGTCCGGCTGCGCCATTTCAAAGTGATTGAGCGGCACGATGCGCGACACGCCGCCGCTATAGAGCAGCGCCTCGCGGTGCGTGCGGTCGTAGAGGAAAAATGTCTCGTTGTGATAGCGTTCGCAGAAGTGGCGGCGCAGGACAGAGAGCACACGGTTTTTCGGTTCGATCTCCGCGCCGAGTACGCCGTCAAAGTCGGAAAAGCGGGTGAAGCCGCGGAATTGCTCGACCTCGCCCGAAAGCTGCCGCACGGCCTTGAGCAGCGGCAGATAGGTGTCATCGCTCAGGCGCGAGAGCAGCGGCGCGCCCTCGCGGTAAAATTTGACGATGAAGCGGTAAATGGCCATCTCCTTGTCGGGAAGGCAGGTGAGAAACGCGCGGCGCAGGAAGGGGCCGACTTCCGGACTTCGCTTGTAGAGGCTGCGGTAGATGCGCTGCGCGTGGGCGCGGTCCGTCGTGACCGCGCGAATTTCAAAAAGGGAGGGCTCGTCGTCCCCATCGCGCAAAATCGCGGTGGGGCGTTCTTTTTTTGTGTAGCTTTCAAACACGCAGCAGAGGAGCCCTTCAAAGCTGCCGTCGTATTGATAGATGATCTCGCGCCATGCCATAGCGGCCTCCTTAGCCGACCTGATCGAAAAGGGATAGCTGCTGTGCCTCGGCCTGTGGGAGCGCGCGGCGCTCCACGGCCATCAGGTTTTGCAAAATGCCCTCCTGCGACAGCTTGAGCGGCGAGGCATAACGCCCGCCGCAGGTGAGAAAGTATTGCGCACGCTTCATCACGACGCCGAGCTTTTTGAGGTCCTCCGCGCGCAGCGCGCCCGAGCGGCGCGCGACCAAAATGCGCTTGGCGCTCACAACGCCGATGCCCGGCACGCGCAGCAGCGCTTCATAGTCCGCGCGGTTCACCTCGACGGGGAAGAACTCGGGATGGCGCAGCGCCCAGCAGCACTTGGGGTCAAGGGCAGGATCAAAGTCCGGCGCGTTGTCGTCGAGCAGCTCGTTTGCGCGAAAGCCATAAAACCGCAGCAGCCAGTCGGCCTGATAGAGCCGGTGCTCGCGCAGCAGCGGCGGCTTGGTGTCGAGCGCGGGCAAAAGCGTGTTCTCGACTACCGGCACATAGGCTGAGTAGAACACGCGCTTTAACCGATAGGAATCGTAAAGCGCCTGCGTGAGATTCAGAATGTGCAGGTCGCTTTCCTTTGTCGCGCCGACGATGAGCTGTGTGCTCTGCCCCGCGGGGGCGAAACGCGGTGCGTGCTTGTATTTGACAAGCTCCTGCTTGCTCTGCTTTGCGCGGTCGCGGATCTGCGTCATCGGGCGCAGGATGGCCTGCTTTGTTTTATTGGGGGCGAGCAGCTTGAGGCCTGCTTCGCTCGGCAGCTCGATGTTCACGCTCAGGCGATCTGAAAGAAAGCCGAGCTGTTCGACAAGCTCCGGCGACGTGCCGGGGATGGCCTTGGCGTGGATGTAGCCGTTGAAGCGGTACTCGCTGCGCAAAATCGACAGCGCGCGGATCATCAACTCCGTCGTATAGTCCGGCGAGCGCAGCACGCCGGAGGAGAGGAACAGCCCTTCGATATAATTGCGGCGGTAGAATTCGATCGTCAGCTCGGCAAGCTCTTCGGGCGTAAAGGTCGCGCGCGACGTGTCGTTCGTGCAGCGGTTGACGCAGTATTTGCAGTTGTAGCAGCAGTCGTTCGAGAGCAGCACCTTCAAGAGCGTCACGCAGCGGCCGTCGGACGAAAACGTGTGGCAGCAGCCCGCGACGGACGTGGACGTGCAGCCGATCTTGCCCTCCTGATAGCCGCGCTTGGCCCCGCTCGAGGTGCAGGCGGCGTCGTACTTTGCCGCGTCGGAAAGGATCGTGAGCTTGTCGAGAAGGTTCATGTTCTCAGCGGGCGGATCTCGCTCTGCGGCGCTTGGGCTGGTCGAGCAGGAGCAGCGTGTTCATCACCTTGGTGGTGACGACGCTGACGCCGATGAAAACGAAAATAAATGTGGAAGCAGCCATGGAAAATTCCTCCTGACAAATAGAATCCTTGTTCGAGTATGATTATAAATCGAACAAACGTTCTTGTCAACAAAAAAATCGAACAAAAAATCGATTTTTGCCGAACGGAGTTGACCGGAGCACGAAAAAAGGGTAAGATGTGGAAAGATCAGGAAAGGTGAAAACAATATGAGCGATTTTATCGCCCGCTATGCCGCTGCGAGAAAAGCGGCCATTGCGCGGGATTTTGCAAAACTCAACCCTGAACAGCGCCGCGGCGTGCTGACGACCGAGGGCGCGCTGCTGCTGCTCGCGGGCGCGGGCAGCGGCAAGACGACGGTTCTCATCAACCGTGTCGCAAATCTTTTGACCTACGGGCGGGGGAGCGACAGCGCGGATGTGCCGGCGTGGGCGACGGAGGACGACCTTGCATTTTTGGAGAGCTATCCCGAGCATCCGACGAGCGACGAGCGCAGCCGCATGGTGCACCTCTGCACGCTTGAACCCGCCGCGCCGTGGTCGGTGCTGGCGGTGACATTCACGAACAAGGCGGCAAACGAGCTGAGAGAGAGACTCTCCGCCTTCGGTATCCAGGGCGCGGAGAGTGTTTGGGCGATGACGTTCCACTCCGCCTGCGTGCGCATCCTGCGCCGCGATATCGACCGCCTCGGCTTTTCGCGCGACTTTACGATCTACGACACGGATGACTCCAAGCGCGTCATCAAGGACATTTTGAAAGAGTTGAACATCGACGAGAAGAAGCTCACGCCGCGCGAGGTGCTTTCGGCCATCTCGAACGCAAAGGACGCGATGGAGTCGCATCAGGACTACTCCCGCCGCTGGAAGGGCAGCGGCGACTGGCGCAAAGAGGCAATCGCCAAGATCTATACGCGCTACGTGCACCGTCTGGCCGAGGCGAACGCGCTCGACTTCGACGACATCATCCTCCACGCGGTCACGCTGCTGCAGCAGGAGGGCGAGGTGCGCGACTACTACCGCCGCAAGTTCCGCTATGTGCTCATCGACGAGTATCAGGACACGAACCGGCTGCAATACCTTTTGATAAAGCAGCTCGTGGGGGAGAAGGGAAACATCTGCGTCGTCGGCGACGATGACCAGAGCATCTACAAGTTCCGCGGTGCGGATATCACAAACATCCTGAATTTTGAAAAGGAGTACAAGGGCTGCCGCACGATCCGCTTGGAGCAGAACTACCGCTCGACGCAGAACATCCTCGATGCGGCGAATGCGGTCATTAAGAATAACACGGGCCGCAAGGGCAAGACCCTCTGGACCGATGCGGGTGCGGGCGATAGGGTGCTCATCAAGACCGTCTTCAACGAACAGGACGAGGCGAACTTTGTCGTCAGCAGCATTATGATGGACTACAACCGCGGGCGGAACTGGAAGGAAAATGCCATTTTGTACCGCATGAACGCACAGTCGAACGCGCTCGAATACGCGTTCAAGCGCAACGGCGTGCCGTATCAGGTCGTCGGCGGGACAAAGTTCTTCGAACGCGCGGAGGTCAAGGACATGCTCGCGTACCTCGCGGTCATCAACAACCCGAGCGATGACTTGAGGCTTCGCCGCATTATCAACAATCCGCCGCGCGGCATCGGCAATACGACGATCGAGCGCGTGCAGGATCTCGCGAGCGAGCAGGGCGTGCCGATGATGGCCGTTTTGCAGCACGCAGGGGAGTACGCCGTGCTCAAGAGCGCGGCGGGCAAGCTCGAGCGCTTCGCCCAGCTCATCGCCGCGCTGCGCGAGATGGCGGACACGATGGAGCTCGCGGAGTTCTATGACGCGGTCTGCGAGCAGACGAGCTATGTACGCACGCTGCAGGAAAAGGGCGACGTGGAGAGCCGTGGGCGGCTTGAAAACGTGCAGGAGCTCAAGTCGAACATCGTTTCGTTCCTCGAAAACGATCCGGAGGATGCGACGCTCTCGGGCTTTTTGAACGAGATCGCACTCTACACCGACCTCGACAGCGCGACGAGCGACAACTGCGTGACGATGATGACGATGCACAGCGCAAAGGGTCTTGAGTTCCCGTGTGTGTATGTCGTCGGCGTGGAGGAGGGCATCTTCCCCGGCGAGCGCGTGCGCTACAACGATGAAGAGGTCGAAGAGGAGCGCAGACTGTGCTATGTCGCGATGACGCGTGCAAAGGAGCGCCTGACGATGACCTGCACGCGCCAGCGCATGCTGTTTGGCCGCACGAGCGTCAGTGAACCCTCGCGTTTTTTGGAGGAGGTCCCGTCGGAGAATGCCGACTGGGTCGGCCGTCAGGCGCAGGGCGCGTCCGGCTTTGGCGACACGAGCTTTGACGAGGGAAGCTCGTATTCTACGCGCGGCTACGGTAGCTACGGTCAGGGCGCGGCGCGCTACGACAGCGTCATGCAGCGCAGACCAAAATCGCAGGCATCGCAAAAACTCGCGGCGCAGAAGCCCGCCGCCTCCGCGCCGCTGCTTCAGCTTTCCTCCGGCGACCAGATCCACCACAAGACGTTCGGTGACGGACTGGTCATCTCCGTCACCCCTATGGGCGGCGATGCGCTGCTTGAGGTGGCGTTTGATACCGTTGGCACCAAAAAGTTAATGCTGAAAACGGCGGGGGTACATATTACTAAGTTGTGATTGCCCCACACCATGTGGGGATGCGGATAAGGGGGCCATTCTCTCACGTGAGAGAATGGCCCCCTTTGACCCCCAAGAGAACGCAAGGGGCCTTGCCCCTTGACCCCGCACATTGCAGGTTTGCAGCTCGAAGAACTGCACGCGCTGCGCAATGTAAGTGCGGTGTACATGGCTTCGCCATGAATCTTCTGCGAGTCGTCACCGATTGCAACCGCGCCTTACTATCGTGAGGCGCGAGTGACGTTAGCACGGCGGCAGACTGCCTGCGAAATGCGGCATTGCTGCGCTCGCCGCATTGTGGAGACTGGAGGTAGACGGAAATTAGGCTGTACTTCTACAAGATGGGCAGAGCGGCAGCGGGTAGTAGAAGTAACCCAAATCGTATAGCAGATCCAAACGCGGCAATGCCGCGCGCAGGGAAGTGCAATCGGCAAGCATCGCAGCTCTTCGAGCAGCTCGCTTGCAATGTCAAAACCTTTCTCTTGGGGGATTTAAAGGGGGTTATTCTCTTTCGTGAAAGAGAATAACCCCCTTTGACTCGTGCAGAGCCTGCGGCGCTGCAATGCCCCCTCGCGCCCAACGGGCGCGACTTAATCCCTCCAAACCAGTTTGGAGACCTCATCCCCAAAAGTCCGAAGAGCTTCTTCTTCGATTCTTTTGCGCTGCAAGGATTGTAAAGGTATTAACCATGTCAATTCAACAGCTTTTCCGCGGCGTTTCCAAACGCCGACGATCTTCCCGTCGAGCAGGATGCTCGGTCTAACGATACCGGCGAGCGTGAACACGCCGCGCAGAGACTCTTCGGGCAAAAACGGGTTTGACCGCTTCTCATATCCGAGCATCAGCGGGTCAAAGCCCGCAAGAAAACGACAGCAGGATAAATCGCCGGTAATATTGATATCGCCTAAACTATAAAATATTTTACCTTTACAGATGAGCTCCTGCGGGGAGAGCGATTCGATGACCGGCAGCAGCTCTCGCTGGGGCAGACCGAAGAAGTATGCAGCGTCCTGTACTGTTACGGGGCCGTAGTGTGTCAGATACCGCCGCATGAGAGCGCGCAGGGCGGCGGCTTTTGTCATCGGTGCAAACGGCGGGCAGGGGCGAAAGGCCTTTTTCTGCTGCGCGGTGTGGCCGAGCGTGCCGCTTTCACACAGCGCGCGGAGCAGCCCGCCCCAGGGATCAAACGCGTTTTGCTCTTCATCGTCGGTCATGCCATGCCCGCGGCAGAGAAGGCGCAGCTCCTCGCGGCCGCCGCAGCCTTTTTGGACGGCGTCTAAAATAATCGCGGCCAGCTCGCGCTTGCGCGCGGCGGAGAGCTGGTCGTCATTTTCCATTGTGTCGCACGGACGCAGAAAATGACTGCGCCCATCGTAGAGAAAGAGCGGCAGGTCATCGAGTGCGATCAGATGCAGTGTGCCGCGCAGCGTCCACATTTTGACGGCGGAGGTGCGCAGGATATCCTCACCCGGCGCTTTCCCGCAGCGGAGACGCAGCGCATGCAGGCAGTTGCCGTAAAACTGCGCCTGCAAGCCGCAGAGACCGCGCAGCACTGTGAGTTCGTCCTCTGCGGGGGTAAAAAGATACTGCCGGTTCATGCGAAGCAGAAGAATGTCGTCGATCTGCATGGGGCGCCTCCGTTCGGTGCAAATTTTCCTGCCGGAATACTTGCGAAAAATGCGGTATTTTGATATGCTATTCTGCATTGTAACATGTGTGATATCCGGGAGGCAACTATGAAAAACCTTAAAGTCCGCCAGGTGGTTCTGCCGCTGCTTGCGGCGGTGATCTGGGGAGGCTCGTTTGTTACGCAGAGTCTCAGCGCGAGCAGGATGGGCACGTTTTCCTTCGGCATGATGCGCATGATCCTGGCATCGCTTTTTCTTCTTGTGCTGGTAGGCATTTCGCGCCGCCTGCATCCGCGCGAAAAATATACGCGCGAGCAGAAAAAGACGCTGCTGATCGGCGGCATTGCCTGCGGCGTGATGCTTACCGCGGCCATCAACCTCCAGCAGTACGGTATGAAGGAGACGAGCGCGGGCAAGGCGGGATTTATCACGGCGCTCTACATCGTGCTCGTGCCGGTGTTCGGGCTGTTTATCGGCAAAAAGCCGAGCAGACGCGTGTGGTTTTTCGTAGCGCTTGCGGTGGGAGGACTTTATTTTCTCTGCTTCACCGGCGAGGAGGGCCTTGCGTTTTCGGACGGTGATTTTTATATTTTCCTCTGCGCCATTGCCTTCGCGCTCCACATCATGGTGATCGATCATTTTGGCAGCAGAGTGGACAGCATCGAGCTCTCCTGCGCTCAGTTCATCACCGTTGCGGTCATTTCCGGGATCTGTGCGCTGCTCTTCGGCGAACGGATAACGGCGGAAGAGATCACGACCTGCCTTCCCTATATCCTGTACGCCGGTATTTTGACAGGCGGCGTCGGTTATACCTGCCAGATCGTTGCGCAGAAGGACGGCGATCCGACGGTCGTATCGCTGCTTTTGAGCCTTGAGTCGTTTTTTGCGGTCGTGTCGGGGGCAATCGTCCTGCACGAGCGCATGAGCCTGCGCGAGTATTTCGGCTGCGCGCTGATGCTTGCGGCGGTCATCCTCTCGCAGTTGCCGGAGAAAAGCGCCAAAGCGGTTGAAAGCGGCAAAAAAGAGTGATATAATAAACTGCTTTAATAAAAATGTGAAAGAAACGGACAGACTATCATGCGGATCAATATTTTAGGCGTTGGCTTTGATAATGTGACGATGGACGAGGCACTTGCGCGCGGGGAAGAGCTTCTGTGCTCCGAGGGTGCGCACTATGTCGTGACGCCCAATCCCGAGATCGTGGAGACCTGCCGCGCGGACGCCGCGGCGAACGCCGCCGTCAACGGCGCGGACCTTGTGCTGCCGGATGGCATCGGCATCGTGTACGGCGCGAAAATTCTGCACCAGCCGCTCAGAGGCCGCGTGCCCGGCATCGAGTTCGGCACGGGCATGATCGAGCGCTGCGCCAAGCTCGGCAAGAGCATTTACCTGCTCGGCGCAAAGCCGGGCGTCGCCGAGCAGGCGGCGGAAAATCTCAAAAACCGCTTTCCCGGCCTTGTCATCGCCGGCACGCACGACGGTTATTTTAAGGAGGATGCCCCCATCGCCGCGGAGATCAAGGCGAGCGGCGCGGACATGGCGCTCGTGTGCCTCGGCGCGCCCAAGCAGGAGCTCTTTATGGCGAAATATGGCGAGGCGACGGGCTGTCATCTGCTGATGGGCCTTGGCGGCTCGATGGACATCTTTGCGGGCGTCGCGCAGCGCGCACCGGAGTTCTACTGCAAGCACAATCTGGAGTGGTTCTACCGCCTTATCAAAAATCCGTCCCGTATCGGCCGTATGATGAAGCTGCCGCTCTTCCTTGTCCACGTTTCGGGGGAGAAGCGCAAATGAGCGGGAAGCTGATCGTATTTGAAGGCACGGACGGCTCCGGCAAGGCGACGCAGAGCAAGCTGCTCTTCGAGAGGCTGCAGCGCGAGGGTGTCGACTGCCGCAAGCTCAACTTTCCCCGCTATGGGGAAAAGTCCGCCGCGCTCGTCGAGTTGTACCTCGGCGGCGCGTTCGGCACGCACCCGAACGATGTGAATGCCTATGCGGCGTCGACGTTTTACTCTGTCGACCGCTATGCGTCCTACAAGCAGGACTGGGGAAAATATTACGAGGCGGGTGGACTTCTGATCGCTGACCGCTACACGACCTCGAACGCCGTGCATCAGGCCGGCAAGCTGCCGGACGGCGAGCGGGAGAAATATCTCGACTGGCTTTTCGGCTTTGAATACGGCCTTCTAGGCCTGCCCGAGCCGTCGCTCGTCTTTTATCTCGATGTGCCGACCGAGCTGACCGAAAAGATGATGCGCGAGCGCGAACAGGCGACAAACACGAAGGCCGACATCCACGAGCAGGACGAAGCTTACCTGCGCGCGTGCCGCGAGAATGCGAAAAAGGTCGCCGAGCGCTGCTCCTGGCAGCGCATTGGCTGCTCGAAAGACGGCGCGATGCGCACGGTCGAAGACATACACGAGGAAATTTACCGCCGCGTGACGGAACTTTTGAAGGCTTGACCACATCAAAAACAAGTGAAAAGGGGACGCTCACGCGCCCCATCTTCACAGGAGGAGAGTGCCTTAGCAGCAGCAATCGTTGCTGTTGCCGCAGCCGCAGTTGTTGCTGCAGCCACAGCCGCAACCGCAGCCATTGCCGCACCCGCCGCAGCCGAACAGCACCAGAATGATGATGAGGATCAGCCACACGCAGCTATTGTTGTTATTGCACATTTTTGTTTCACCTCACTTGTCATGCCCTATCCTATGCGCGAGCGCGCAAAGGTGAGCCTGACCGATAGAAAAAGGTGAGGGAATTTCAAATCAGCAAGGAGGAGCTATGAGCTACGAGGACAATTACGATCAAACCGCCCGCTGGGACGCCGAGAGCGTCCGCGAAGCGGAGCAGCGCACGCAGCACCGCTCCACGCGCAGCAGCGCCGAGCGGCAAAAACTGAAGAAGAAAGGGCAGCGCCGCCGCTTTACGCTGTGGCTCGCGTTCGTGCTCATCACGTCGGCGATCCTCGCCGGTGTGGGCTGGCTGCTGGCGAACGACATGTGCTCTTTCAACAAGGCACCGGTCGAGACGACCATCGAGATCACGCGCGACGACAACCTGAACACCATCGCCACGAAGCTCCACGACGAGGGGCTCATTAAGTACAAGTGGTTCTTCAAGGCGTTCGGCAGGCTCCGCCACGCGGAAAGCCGCATCGGCATCGGCACCTACGCCGTCGACAGCGACATGGACTACGACGCGCTCATCAACCGCATGAGCAACAAGAACGCGTCGCTCACGGCGAATACCGTTAAAATTTCGATCCCAGAGGGCTATAATGTCCGCCAGATCATCGCGCTGATGGACAAGTATGGTGTCAATACGGCGGAAAAGCTCACCGACGCGGCGATGAACTCGGACTTCAACTATTCGTTCATCGACAACAATAAGAAGGGCGACCTGACGCGCCTTGAGGGCTATCTCTTCCCCGATACCTACGAATTCTTCGTGGACGAGGACCCGACTCACGCGCTGTCGAGACTGCTCGACAACTTTAATACAAAGATGAGCGATGAGCTCATGCAGAAGGTCGAGGCCTCCGGCTATTCGCTCAACCAGATCTTGACCATCGCCTCGCTCATCGAAAAGGAGACGGACGGCACGGACCGCGAGAACATCGCGTCGGTCATCTATAACCGTCTCAACAACATCGGCGAGACGTATCACAAGCTACAGATCGACGCCTCGCTCATTTACGGCCTTGGTGACAACTACACCGGCACGCTCACGAGCAGCGACCTCAATTACAACACGCCCTACAACCTCTCGATGTACGAGGGCCTGCCGCCCACGCCCATCGCGAACCCCGGTCTCGCCTCCATCCAGGCGGCGCTCGAACCGGCGCAGACGAACTATTACTTCTACGCCCTCGGCAAGGACAAGGTGCACCACTTCTTCAAGACCTACGCGGAGCACTCGAGCTTCGTCAGCTCCAGCCAGTACGCAGGCTAACATAAAATGACGCGGCAGCGTGGCATAAGCCACGCTGCCGCTTTGAAAGAGGACAACGATGAGAAGAAAACCCGAGATCCTCGCCCCGGCGGGCGATATGGAAAAATTGCAGATGGCTGTGCTCTACGGCGCGGACGCAGTGTATTTGGCCGGTACGAGCTTCGGCATGCGCTCGTTCGCGGGCAACTTCACGCCGGAGGAGCTTCCCAAAGCGGTGAAGTTCGCGCACGACCATGGTGTGCGCGTCCACGTGACGGTGAATACGATGCCGCGCAACGACGAGGTCGCGCGCCTGCCCGAGCACTTGGAGCGTTTGAACGACGCAGGTGTCGACGCGCTTATTTTGGCCGACCTCGGCGCGTTTACGCTCGCGGGGAAGTATGCGCCCAAGTGCGAGCGCCATATCTCGACCCAGCAGTCGATCGCAAACTACGAGTGCGCCCGCGCGTGGTACGATTTGGGCGCGAAACGAGTGGTGCTGGCAAGGGAAGTGTCTTTACAAGAAATTCGCGAAATGCGCGCGAAAATTCCCGAGGAATTGGAGATAGAGACCTTCTGTCATGGCGCGATGTGCGTGAGCTATTCGGGCCGCTGCCTTCTCTCAAACTATATGACCGGTCGCGACTCGAACCGCGGCCAGTGCGCCCAGCCCTGCCGCTACCAGTATGCGCTGATGGAGGAGAAACGTCCGGGCGAATATTTCCCCGTCTTCGAGGATGAGAAGGGGACCTACATCATGAACTCGCGCGATATGTGCATGATCGACCATTTAGACGATATCATGGACGCGGGCATCGACTGCATCAAGATCGAGGGGCGCGCGAAGTCGGCCTACTACGCCGCCATTGTCACGGGCGCGTACCGCCATGTGCTCGACGACGTCGCCGCGGGCAGGGAAGTCGACCCCGTATGGCGCGATGAGGTAGAGCATGTGAGCCATCGCCATTATTCGACGGGCTTCTACTACGGCCAGCCCGGGCAGTATTACGACAATTCGCGCTACATCCGCAACTGGCAGGTCTGCGCGGTCGTGACGGACTGCGATGCGGACGGCAACGCGACGCTGTCGCTTCGCAACAAGTTTGCCGCGGGCGACGAGATCGAGCTCGTCGGCCCCGACAGCCGCCCGTTCACGATGACCGCGCCCGTGATGCACGACCTCGAGGGCTTCGAGCTCTACGAGCCGCGCACACCGCAGACGGTGTTTAAGATGAAGCTGCCGCGCTATGTGCCGCCGATGAGCTTTGTGCGCCATGCGGTCGCACTGAGTGCAAAAGACTGAAGGGAGCGGCGTTGATGACGGCGAACGAATATCAGGAAAAGGCGATGGCGACGCTCAACCCCGCGCTTTCACGAAAGGACGTGCTGATCAACAGCGTGATGGGCCTTTGCGGCGAGAGCGGCGAGGCCATCGACCTTGTGAAAAAATGGCTGGCACAGGGGCACGAGCTTGACAGGGCGCACCTTGCAAAAGAGCTTGGCGACGTGGCATGGTATCTGGCCGAGGCGGCGACCGCGCTTGATCTGGATTTGGACGATATTTTGCAGCAGAATCTTGATAAATTAGCCGCCCGCTACCCTGATGGTTTCGACGCGCAGCGCTCGCGCGTGCGCCTTTCGGGCGATTTATAAAGATACGTTCCCGCTGTGCAGATTTTTTCTGCGTGGCGGGAACTTTTTTCACATTTTTGCGTCATAAGGGATAGAAACAACTCGGAAAGGATGTGCTTTCGATGAAACGACCCCTTGCGATGCTGCTCTCTATTGTACTGACACTGACGCTGCTTGCCGCCTGCGGTGGGCAGGAGGGCGGGACTGCTTCTCCTGATCCGCAGGTGAGCAGGCCTTCCTTCACACGGGACGACCTGCCGCGGCTGGACGGTTCGACCTCCACCGTGCCGCTGGCGCTTGCCGTGTGCGCGGAGGTCCTCGGCGAAAGCCGCGAGGAGGTGCAGGACCTTGTCCGCTTCAACAAGACCACGACGGCCTACTTCAATCTGCTCGAAGGCAACGCGGATCTGCTGATCGTCGGCGAGGCCAACGACGAGGTCATGGCACGGAAGAAGGAGCTGAACTTCGAGTGGGAGAAACAGCCCTTTGCGACCGATGCCTTTGTCTTCGTCGTCAACGAGGATAACCCCGTCGATTCGATCACCGTTGAGCAGGCGCGGGACATTTACTCCGGCAAGATCACGAACTGGAAAGAGCTTGGCGGCGAGGACCGCCCCATCACAGCATTGCAGCGCAATGAAGGCGCGGGCAGCCAGACGCTGATGGAAAAGCTCGTGATGCAGGGCACGCCCATGGTGGAAGCGCCGACAGAGTATATCGTGACCACGATGGGGCAATTGATGGAGGCTGTCAAGAGCTTCGACGGCTCGCCCGGCGCCATTGGCTACAGCGTTTACTACTACGCCGAGGAGATGAAGATGGCGCAGGGTCTCAAGCTCCTGAAGCTCGAGGGCGTGGAGCCGAACCCCGACACCATCCGTTCGGAGACCTATCCGCTCGTGAACCCCAAATATGTGGTCATTCCGGCGGGCGAGCCCAAGGGCGCACCGAACAAAGTGCTCTTTGACTGGCTTTTGAGCGAGGATGGACAGACGCTCATCGCCAAGGAGGGCTATGTCTCCATCCTTGATGTGGGGACATTCCCAAAGACCGTGCCGCAGACCGGTGCGCGCCTGAGCGAGGGCTACATGGGCGAGCTGAAGGCGTCGGATGACTACGGCCTGCTCATTCCCTATGCGGGGCGGCGGCTGATGGACGACTGGCCCGCCGCAACAGGCTGCCTCTACGGCCTGATGACGCTCGACGGCGTGGCGGTGACAGACGCGGTGTACTCGAACGTCTATTATCCGAGCTACTATGAGAACTACGAGCAGCACCCCATGCCGCTGCTGGCGCTGGTGCAGGGACAGGAGTCGAACAGGACCGACGGCTTTGAAGAGCGCTATACCGTTGCGGCGGCGGACGGCAGCTGGGTCATGGAGGAAACGTTCCGCGCGCTGAGCACGAGCAAACACGGCTTGCTGCTCTTCGGCGATGACACGCTGACTGTGACGGACACATTCGGCAAGGTCACACAGAAGCGTTCCTATCAGGAGATGGGCCTTTCCGACGAGGACGTGGAGAATATGATCTCCAGCCTCATGTGGGGCGGCGATCCCAGCGGACACCGCAGCGGCGACTGCATTGAGATCGGCTGGGTCAACGACGATACCTACCAAAACATCCGCTATTATGATCTTTCCACCGGTGAGACCGGCGAGATGGCGTGGGACGAATTCGACGCGCTGGACGGCATGCCGAGCGAGGACTATGTGGAGCCGACCTACGCCATCGAGAACGCCAACCGATTTGATGATGAAGCTTTTGGCAGCGATGCGCCGGGGCTGCTGAGCGTGTATGACGCCGATGAAAACGGCGTTGTCCTCCGCTATTACCGTGAGGACGGTACGCCCATCGAGAGCCTGACGATGTACGGTGAAAAATGGTATCAGCAAGCCGCCCTGCGCGGCGGACTCATTGAGGTCCTGGACCTCAACACCGCGGCTTACTACGACCTTGAGACGATGGACTGCGTATTCGAGACCTATCTCGGCTATGAGGCAGACTGAGAAAGGAAAGCGATATGAAAAACGTCAAAAGGACAAAACGCGCCGTATCGGTCATCGTGTGGGCCGCGGCGATTCTCACACTGTTTTGGTGGACCTCGCCCGAGCAGCGGGTGGACCGGTTTGTGGCGAAAAACGCAGAGGTGCTGGAGGAATCGCTCGGCACAGATCTGTCCGGCGGCTATCCCGGCGGTCTGGGCATTCAGTACTACAACTGCTGGGGAGAAGACAGCGGGCATCCCATCGGCGAATTCTGCTTCGGCCCGTCGATTCTGCATGGCCGCCAGTATTACGGCTGCTACTATTCGCCTGACGATGTGCCGCGCGGCTTCCAGAATGTGGAGGTCACACTCGTGCCGGACGGCGAGAACCGCTGGACGTGGCGCGCCGAGGGCGACAACCGCGGTATGACGAAGAAAATTCAGGACAGATGGTACTATTTTGAGGCGTGGTTATAAAAAGAAAAAGGCACTCTCTAAAAAAGAGGGTGTCTTTTTATGCGGTAAAACATGTCAGGCCGTCTGCAAGACCTCGCGCTTTTTCCAGCTTATGAAGCCGTAGAGGTCGTTGAGCAGGAAGATGGCGAAGTTGACCGCCACGGGGATGTAGGCCGGGTTTTCCATCGACGCCATGATCCATAGCACGATGAGCACGACGTCATTCGCCGCGTAGCCCACGGCATAGTAGGACGAGCGCAGCATCGTCAGCGCTGCGGCGAGAAAGCTCGTGATGATCGACACGGTGCTGAAAAAGAGATTCGGCGTATCGAGCAGTTTTAAGATGTAGTAGAACACCGCCGCAACGGCGACGGTGCTGGCGGCCAGCGCTGCGAGGTGTCTGCGCGCAAGCGTCTGGATCGCGACCTCGCTGCCGTTTTCCTTCGACGGGTTTTTGAGCCACGTGACCGTCGACCAGACGGCCATCGTCAGCGTCATGCCGAGGTAGGTGATCATCTCGCCCCAGTAGTAGAAACGGAACGAGATCACGCCGTACAGAATGCTGAAAACGATCATTAAAATTTGCGCCCAGACATTTCCCTTGGCTGCGAACACGAGCGAGGTGACGCCGACAAGCGCCGCCGTCACCGTAAGCGGATCGAGTTCCGGCGTCATCAGGTTTGCGATGAGCACAACGGCGAGCGAGGCGAGCCACAGCGCCCATTCGCGCCGACTGAGCGATTTGATGGGGTTGTTCATTTATTTTTCCTTTCGAATCAAAGCGTGGGTTCCATTCGAAAGGTAGTAGGGGTCAAAAATCGGAATACGCCGCTGGTTTAAGATCATGGGGAACTCCTGTGATACAAAAATTGAGGATATTTTAGCTCAGAAAGAGATTTTTGACAAGGGAAAAAGCTTTTCGCACAGGTGCGAGGAAATGCGGCGTGCGCGCCGCAGAATCAAAGGGGATATTCTCTTTCGCAAAAGAGAATATCCCCTTTGGAACCCCAAGAGAAAGGCCTCCATTGCAAGCGAGCAGCTCGAAGAGCTGCAATGCTTGCCGATTGCACTGCCTGCGTGCGGCGAGGCCGCATTTGCCCCTGCTATACGACTTGGTGTGCTTCTATTATCCGCTGCCGCTCTGCTGATCTTGTAGGAGTACAGCCTAATCAGCGTCTACCGAGGCACCCATCAATGCGGCGAGCGCAGCAATGCCGCATTCGGCACGCAGTCTGCCGCCATTCTACCGTCACTCGCGCCTCACGATAGTAAGGCGCGGTTGAGAATTGTCACGACTCGTAGGGACTCATGGCGAAGCCATGTACACCGCACCCGATTACCCGCAAGGGGTATGCCACATCCGTAAGGCAGCAGAGCTGCCAACGGCTGTGCAATGCGCAGCGCGTGCAGCTCTTCAAGATACAAACTGCCAATGTGCGGGGTTAAGGGGCAAGGCCCCTTTCGTTCTCTTGGGGGATCTAAAGGGGGCCATTCTCTCACGCGAGAGAATAGCCCCCTTTTCCGCACTCCCTGCGCGGCGCAGGGAAAATGCAGAAGTTACTTCTGCGCCTTCAATAACCTGCGCTGCGCCAAAATCCCCGGCAGGATCGCGCACAGCGATCCAATCAGGAAGCAGACGATACCGACGATCATATTGAGCGGAATTTCCTCCTTGAGGAAAAGAAGCGCGAAGATCGGCGCCAAGATGGGCTTTAGGAAGAAAATGAGCGACGCCTCCTGCGCGGACGTTTTCTCCATCGCCATCATGTGGCAGACGAAGCCCGCCGCGGAGTTGATGCAGCAGATGTACAGCAGTGCCGGAATGGCCGAGGCAGGGATATTTTCAAAGAGCGGCACGTCGATAAAGAGGTTCAGCCCCACCGCGCCATAGAGCGACGCGCCCGCCGCCGTGCGGCCGAAGAGCAGAATGAACACGAGCTCGCCCGCGCCGAAGAGAAAACTCAGGCACGTAACAGCGATGCCGCCGAAGCGCGGTGTACGCTTTTTGCCGAACACACTGTAGAGTGCGAACATCACGGCGGAGAGAATGGCGAGCACCGAGCCTGTGGGATCGAGCGTCGCATGAATGGGGTCAATGATGATGAGCGCCGCCGTGAGCTCCAAAATGAGCGCGATAATGTGGTTGCGATGAATGTCCTCATGCAGGAAGAGATGAGCGAACACCGTGACGAAGATCGGATTGCAGGAGAAGATGACCGCCACGATTGACGCGCGCGTATAGGTCACGGACATCTGGTAGAGCGACATCGCGATGACGACGCACAGAAAGCCCGAAAGCGCGAAGAAGCCGATGTCCTTTCGCGAGAGCGAGGCGTTTTTCTTCTTCATCGAGCGCGAGGCGAACGGGATGAGCAGAATGCCGCCGACGAGAAAGCGCAGACACGTGATCTGCATGGGCGCAAACACGCCGTGCACGGTTTTGAGCATGACCTCCATCGTGCTGAAAATGACGGCACAGAGGACGATATAGACATAGCCGGAGCGGGAACGGTTCATAGAGATTCTCCCTTCATCATTCAAACGAAAGCAGTATATGCCATTTTCTGCCCAAAGGCAAGGGATGCTTGACAAAAGCTGAATTTGAGATATAATAACGCAAGTAAAACGCGATGAAAAAGTCAGCTTTGCAGACGAGCCTGAAGCGAGAGGGGAATGGTGCAAGCCCTCGGCCACCGGTGCGAAGCAGCCGCTTTGGAGCCGTCCGCGAGGAGCGGAACGCCTCGTCCCCGTTACCGGACGGCTAAGATGCTTTCCCCCAAGCGGAAAGATAATTAGGGTGGTACCGTGAAGTGTCAAGTCTTCGCCCCTATGTGTAGGGACGGGGGCTTTGTTTTTTTAGAAAGGAACAGGATCATGCGTAAAAGAGGATATCTGATCGCGTCGCTCGCGATGCTCCTTCTTCTCGTGCTGAGCGGCTGCAAGGGCAATAAGCTGCCCGACGGCATGGACGAGGACAAGGTCTCGAGCGCGGGACTTGCCGTCATGTCGCAGCTGACGAAAGGCGAATATGAAGAGGTCTACGACGCGCTGCGCGAGGACGTGCGCAAGCAGACGAGCGCCGATGCCATTGAAGAGATGATGGATACCGCGACCGAGGGGCGCGGCAGCTTCAAAAAGGTCAAGGATTCGATGGTGACGGGCGTGACGGACGCGGACGAGCCGCATGCCATCGCTGTCATCGGCGCAAAATACGACAAAAAGTCCGTGGTGTTCCGCATCGCATTCGATACGGAGATGAACCTCATCGGACTGGATGTGAGAGGGAAGTGAGCAGATGACAAGAAAAATCATCGACATGACGAAGGACCCGCGCGGCGGCCAGTTTGAATACTTCCGCACGATGACCGACCCGTGGGCGGGCATCACGGTTCCGGTGGATATTACGGATCTTCTTGCTTCGCTTAACGGCCGTCCGTTTTTCCTCAGCTATCTCTATGCGGTGATGCGCGCGGCGAACGCCGTGCCCGAGCTGCGGCGGAGATTGCTGCCCGACGGTCAGGTCGTTGAGTATGATCACTGTGACCCGTCGTACACCGTGATGAAGCCCGACGGCACGGGCGTTTACGTCTACTGCCTGCTTGAGGACGATCTGTCGTCTTACGAAAAGTTTGTCGCCGAGGGCAAGCGGCGGCAGAAGGAGACGCTCGAGCGCGGTACGCTGACCGAGGATGGCGACGTGCTGGCGAATTTCTTCGTCTCCTGTGTGCCGTGGCTCTACTACACGCAGATCAAAGAGCCCGCCGGCGGCGCAGACGACAGCAATCCGCGCTTCGCCTGGGGAAAATACCGCGAGGAAAACGGCCGCATGATGCTGCCGATGTCACTTTTCATCAACCACGCGCTCTGCGACGGATGGCACGTCACGCAGTTCTATAAAAATCTCGACCGTGAGCTCGCGGAATTGAGCGCTTATCTGAAAACACAGAACGAACAACAGTAAATTTTACAATAAAAGGAGAAACCAACCATGTCTCAGCCCAAGTATTACGGTCTCAATGAGCTGCGGGAAATGTTCCTGCACTTTTTTGAGACAAAAGGCCACCTGCGCCTGCCCAGCTTTTCCCTGATCCCGCAGAACGACGCGTCGCTGCTGCTCATCAACTCCGGTATGGCGCCGATGAAGCCGTTCTTCACCGGCGAGCAGGAGCCCCCGCGCCACCGCGTGACCACCTGCCAGAAGTGCATCCGCACCGGCGACATCGAGAACATCGGCCACACCGCGCGCCACGGCACGTACTTTGAAATGCTCGGCAACTTCTCGTTCGGCGACTATTTCAAAACCGAGGCCATCCACTGGGCGTGGGAATTCCTGACGAGCCCCGAGTGGGTCGGCCTCGACCCGAACCGCCTGTATCCCTCTGTTTTCGCCGGCAACGAGACCACGCCCGCCGACGACGAGGCGTTCCGCATCTGGCACGAGGAGATCGGCATCCCCGAGGACCGCATCTTCAAGTTCGGCAAGGAGGACAACTTCTGGGAGCACGGCTCCGGTCCGTGCGGCCCCTGCTCTGAAATTTACTACGACCGCGGCGAAAAGTACGGCTGCGGCAAGCCCGGCTGCACCGTCGGCTGCGACTGCGACCGCTATATGGAGGTCTGGAACGTCGTCTTCTCCCAGTTCGACAACGACGGCCACGACCACTACACCGAGCTCAAGCAGAAGAACATCGACACCGGCATGGGTCTTGAGCGCTTGGCCGTTGTGTGCCAGGACGTTGATTCGCTCTTCGACGTCGACACGGTGATGAACATCACGAACAAGGTCACGGAGATCACCGGCGCGAGCTACGGCCAGAGCCGCGAGAAAGACGTGTCCCTGCGCGTCATCACCGACCACATCCGCTCGGCTTCCTTTATGATCTGCGACGGCGTGCTGCCCAGCAACGAGGGCCGCGGCTACGTGCTGCGCCGCCTGCTGAGAAGAGCGGCCCGCCACGGCAAGCTCCTCGGCGTCGACCGCCCGTTCCTCTATGAGGTCGTGGATACGGTCGTGCACGAGAACGAAGGCCATTATCCCGAGCTGCGCGAGCGTCAGGCCTATATCACCAAGGTCATCCGCACCGAGGAGGAGAACTTTGCCAAGACCATCGACGGCGGTATGAAGATCTTCACCGAGCTTCTGAACGCCCACAAGGAGAAGGGCGAGACCGTCTTCTCCGGCGCGGACGCGTTCAAGCTGTACGACACCTACGGCTTCCCCATCGACCTGACGGTCGAGATGGTCGAGGACGAGGGCATGACGCTCGACCGCAAGGCCTTTGACCACGAGATGCAGGAGCAGAAGACCCGCGCCCGCGAGGCGCGCAAGGCGCTCGGTGACCTCGGCTGGGCGGGCGTTGAGTTCGGCAAGGACATTCCGTCCACGGAATTTGTCGGCTACGACCACGATTCCGTCGACGATGCGAAGGTCGTCGCGCTGGTGGTCGAGGGTGAGCAGGCCGAGGCTATGATGAGCGGCGTGGAGGGCATCATTGTTCTCGACAAGACTCCGTTCTATGCCGAAATGGGCGGCCAGATCGGCGATACGGGCGTCATCCGCTGCGGCGAGGCCGTGTTTGAGGTCACGGACGTCCAGAAGAACAAGGGCGGCAAGTTCATGCACACAGGTAAGGTCATCCACGGCAGCTTCCAGCTCGGCGACACCGTGACGGCATCCATTGATGTGGAGCGCCGCATGGCCATCCGCCGCGGCCACACGGCCACCCATCTTCTCGACGCCGCGCTCAAGGCGGTGCTCGGCGACCACGTGCATCAGGCCGGTTCTCTTGTTGAGCCCGACCGTCTGCGCTTCGACTTCACGCACTTTGAGTCCATCACGCCCGAGCAGCTGCTCGCGGTCGATACCTTCGTCAACGACGCGATCCTGCGCGGCATCCCCGTTGTGACCGAGGTGCTGCCCATCGAGGAAGCGAAGAAGAAGGGCGCTGTCGCCATGTTTGGCGAAAAGTACGGCGACGTTGTCCGCGTGGTCGAGATGGGCGATGTGTCTATGGAGTTCTGCGGCGGTACGCACCTTGACAACACCGCCAAGGTCGGCCTCTTCCGCATCAAGAGCGAGGGCAGCGTTGCCTCCGGCGTGCGCCGCATCGAGGCTATCACCGGCAAACAGACGCTCGAAGAGCTTAGAAGCGGCCAGGAGAAGCTCCTGCGCGCGGCCCAGCTCTTGAAGACCACGTCGAACGAGCTCGAAAGCCGCATCGGCGGCATGCTGAGCGAGATGAAGGAGATCAGAAGCCAGCTTGAAAAGTTCAAGGAGCAGGCATCCCTCGGCGAGGCACGTTCCTTCCTCACGTCCGCCAAGGAGGTCAAGAGTCTCAAGCTCGTCACCGCCCAGCGCGACGGCATGGATGCAAACGCCCTGCGCAAGCTCGGCGACTTCCTGCGCGACAAGGAGCCCAAGATCGTCGGCGTGCTCGCCTCCGTCAAGGACGGCAAGGTCACGCTTCTGGCCGTGTGCGGCAAGGATGCGGTCGCAAGCGGCGTCAAGGCAGGCGATATCATCAAGGCCATCGCGCCTATCTGCGGCGGCAAGGGCGGCGGCAAGCCCGACTCTGCCATGGGCGGCGGCACCGAAGTCAGCAAGGTCGACGACGCGCTCGCGGCGGTGGATGATCTCATCCTGAGCAAGCTCGGCTGATGGCGGCGTTACCGAAAGATCCGGCGATGCTGCTGAGCGCCGTGAATATGAAGCTGCGCGATTTTTACGATTCTCTTGATGCGCTGTGTGACGATCTGGACGTTGCGCGCGAGAGCATCGAAACATCGCTTGCAGGCATCGGCTACACCTACGATGCCGAGAAAAATCAATTTGTGTAAGATAAAATTACTTTACAGAAAGGAGCGATAAAACATGTCTGATTGTCTGTTCTGCAAGATCATCGCGGGCGACATCCCGTCGAACAAGGTCTACGAGGACGACCTCTGCTATGCCTTCAACGACATCGCGCCGCAGGCGCCGGTGCACTTTCTTGTGATTCCGAAGGCACACATCGCATCTGTCGCGGGCGTGAACGAAGAGAACAGCGCTGTCGTCGCGCACATCTTCGAGGTCATTGCCAAGCTCACCAAGGAGAAGGGCATTGAGAGTTACCGCGTCGTGTCCAACATCGGCGAGCAGGCGGGACAGAGCGTGCCGCATCTGCACTTCCATGTCCTGTCCGGTCGCGACATGACTTGGCCTCCGGGCTGATTGTTTTCCCGTAGGGGAAGCGAAATTGGCAGCGCGGCAGCGCTGCATCCATCCCCTGCGCCGCGCAGGGGATGCGGATAAGGGAGGGGTATCTCTTTTTCAAAAAGAGATACCCCTCCCTTACACCCTCCCAGAGAAAATTCGCATTGCGGGCTTGTAGCTTGAAGAGCTGCACGCGCTGCGCAATCAGGTGCGGTGTACATGGCTTCGCCATGAATCCCTACGTTTCGTTACATATCTCAACCGCGCCTTACTACCGTGAGGCGCGAGTGACGTTTGCTCGGCGGCAGACTGCGTGCCGAATGCGGCATTGCTGGCGCTCGCCGCATTGTAGGGACTGGCGGTAGACGGGAATTAGGCTGTACTTCTACAAGATGGGCAGAGCGGCAGCGGATGATAGAAGCAGAGGCAAATCGTATAGCAACACCCAACGCGGCAACGCCGCGCGCAGGCAGTTGCATTCCGAAGGCATAAAGGTTATTCAACCCCGAGACTGCCAATCTGAACCTTTCTCTTGGGGGATTTAAAGGGGGATATTCTCTTTCGTGAAAGAGAATATCCCCCTTTGCCCTTGCCGTCCGCAGGCGACATTTTCTTCCTTGCCAAACGGCAAGAATTGTTGTATGCTTACATGCATAATGTGAAGCCGTATGGGTGAAGATTCTCTCGGAAATGTTACCGAATGGTAGCATAAATCCGAGGTGATTTCATGTATTTCCAGCGGCTGGAAGACCTTCGAGTTGACAACGATAAGACGCAGATTGAGATCGCCGAATATCTCAATCTGAATCGCAACGTTTATTGGCGATATGAAAAGGGCGAGCGTGAGATCCCCGTGTGGGCGCTCATCAAACTCGCCGACTACTACCGCGTCAGCACCGACTACTTGCTCGGGCTGACGGACGACCCTGCGCGCCGATGAGAGTACTGGCGATCTTCTGCGCGGCGTTCGCGGCGGGCGTTGCGCTCTCGCAGTATTTACTGAGCGCGCAGTGGGCGCTCATTTTGTGCGGTGTGTTTGCCGCGGCGGCGCTTGTCATGGGACTTTGTGGCTGCGCAAACAAGCGCGGGGACTGGGCAAAGCGCGCGTTTTTGTGCGCGCTGGGGCTTGCCTTTGCGTTCGGGTACAACACGCTTTATGCGTATTTTATCAAAGCGCCGAACGACGCGCTGCTCGGCACGCAGGACACGGTTGAGGTCGAGCTTTTGGGCTATGCCGAGGAGACGAGCCACGGCGCAAAGGTCACGGTGAAGATCTTGAACCGCGGCCTGCCGGGGCGGGCCATCTACTACGGTGACGCGGATCTTATGGACCTCGAGCCCGGCGCGCACGTGACGGCGGAGGCGCTGTTCAACAGCGCGACCGACCCGACAGGGAAGGGACTGCATCTGCGCAATTTCACAGCCAAAGGCGTCTACATCCTGCTCTATCAGCGCGGCGACCCGACTTATGACGACACAAACGCGGGCGCGCTCAAATATCTGCCGCAGCGCATCGCAAGGACGCTCGGTGAGACCATTGAGCGCAGCTACAGCGAGCGCGAGGGCGCATTTCTGCGGGCGCTGCTGCTGGGCGACAAGAAATATCTCGACGAGGAGGACGCGAGCAACTTATCCGAGGTGGGCCTTTCCCACGTGATGGCCGTCTCGGGTCTGCACTGCTGCTTTCTGGCGTCGCTGATCGGTTCGCTGATGGGCGATAAGCGGAAAAAGCTCCGCTGCGCCGTGACGATCCCGCTCATTTTTCTCTATGCGTTCGTCACAGGCCTGACGCCGAGCATCCTGCGCGCGTGCATCATGATCTCGATGGGCATGATCGCGCCGCTTCTGGGGCGCGACAACGACCCGCCGACGTCCATCTCGTTTGCGCTGCTGCTCATTTTACTCAAAAATCCGTTCGCCATCGCAAGCATCAGCTTACAATTATCGTTTTCCGCGGTGTCGGGCATTATCTATCTGACGCCGAAGCTCACGAAGCGTGCCCACGGCAAGCACAAGCTTGTGCGCGCGGCGCTGCTGTCGTTTTCGACGACGCTCGGCGCGATGGTGTTTTCCACGCCCCTTGCGTGCTACTATTTCGGAACGCTCTCCATCGTGTCACTTTTGAGCAACTTACTGTGCCTGTGGCTCGTGAGCGTCGTGTTCGCGCTGGGATTACTTTCGGTACTGATCGCGGCGGCTGTGCCGCAGCTCGGCGCGGCCTGTGCCTTTGTGCCGGCGCTCGGCATCCGCGCGGTGCTCGCCATCGCGGGACTTTTGGAGGAACTGCCGTTCCACGCCATTTACTTTAACACCGCGTTTTCCGTCGCATGGCTTGCGTACGTGTACGCGATCTTCATTGCCTGCGCGCTGGCAAAGTGCGGGAAGTACCGTTATTTTGCGGCGGTGGGGCTTTCCGTCCTGTCGCTCTTCGCCGCGGCGAAGGTCAATGCCCTACACTATGAACAGGGCGGGCTGAACGTCGTCGCGCTCGACGTGGGGCAGGGGGAGAGCGTGCTGCTCATTTCCGAGGGCCACGCGGCACTCGTGGATTGCGGCAGCAAAAATTCCTACATCGACGCCGGTGCGATCGCGGCGGACTATCTGCGCTCCGCAGGGGCGACGCTCGACTCCGTGGTGCTGACGCACTATCACGAGGACCACGCCAACGGCCTTGCCGCGCTCTTTGCGCGCGTGGATGTCGATACCATCTACCTTGCCGATATCGACGCGGGCGAGGGTGACCGCGATGAGGTCGAAGCGCTCGCCGAGCGCTACGGCGTGAACATCCACTATGTCACCGAGGTGATAGAGGTCACGAACGGCGCGTCGACAATGAGCATCTATCCGCCGCTCGGCGACAAGGGCGCGAACGAGCTGGGCCTGACGATCCTGTGCTCGCTCGGCGATTTCGACACGCTCATCACCGGCGATATGGACGCGAAAACCGAGACGAAGCTCGTCGAGACCTATGATTTACCGGATATCGAGGTGCTGCTCGTCGGGCATCACGGCTCGAAGTATTCCACCGGTACGACGCTGCTCGAATCGGTGACGCCGGAGGTCGGCGTCATCAGCGTGGGCGACAACAGCTACGGCCATCCGACCGAGGAGGCGCTGCTGCGCCTGACGGACGCGGGCATGACGGTCTACCGCACGGACATGCAGGGCAATATATTGATCACAGTGGACTGAGAGGACTACATGGCAGAGAGAAAAACGCCCAACAAGGGCTATCAGAAATTAAAAAGCGACCTGAGCGCGGGCAATATCGGTCAGGTCTACATCTTTTACGGCGAGGAGAGCTATCTGCGCGAATACTACCTCGGCGAGATCAAAAAAAAGCTCGTCCCCGCGGGCTTTGAGGAGTTCAACTACCACCGCCTGAGCGGCAAGACGCTGACAATGCAGGAGCTGAACGAAGCGGTCGAGGCGATGCCGATGATGGCCGAGCGCACGCTCATCGTCGTGACGGACTGTGACCTTTTTAAGCTCCCCGAGGAGCAGCGCACGGCGCTCATCGCGCTACTCAATGACTTTCCGCCGTACTGCTGCCTTGTGTTCGTGTACGACCTCATCGAGTACAAGCCGAGCAAGACGTATAAAAAGCTCTACGAGGCGCTCGACAAAAACGCGCAGAGCGTCAAGTTCGAGGCGCAGGAGCGCAGCGATCTCATCAACTGGATCGCGCGGCGCTTCCGCGCGCTGGGCAAGGGCATCGACGCACAGACGGCGGAGCATTTGATCTTCACCTGCGGCGCGCTGATGACCGGCCTTGTGCCGGAGATCGAGAAGATCGGCGCCTACACCAAGGGAAAGAACATCACGACCGACGACATCAACGCTGTGGCCGATCCTGTGCTCGACGCGGTGGTGTTCGATATGACGAACGCCATCACGAAGCGCGACTACGGCCGCGCGTCGGAGCTTTTGGGTCAGCTGCTCAAAAAGCAGGAGGAGCCGTTTGTCATTCTGGCCGTCATCAGCAAGGAGCTGCGGCGCATCTACACCGCGCGCATCGCGCTCGACAACGGCAAGGACAAGCTCTGGCTCATGGAGCTGTGGGGGATGCGGTCAGACTATCCCGCGCGCTTACTGATGGAGGCGGCGCGCAAAACGACGAGCGAGTGGTGCAGCCAGAGCCTTCTCATGTGCCAGCGGCTCGACCAACGCATGAAGAGTGAAAAGGGAATCGACAGCGAGGGTGAGCTCAAGCTGCTGCTGATGCGCCTTGCACAGGGGAAGTGAATCTATGGCAAAGCCGAAGGTAAAGGAAGTCATCGTCGTCGAGGGGCGGTACGACAAAAACACGCTCTCGCAGGTCGTGGACGCGGTCATCGTGGAGCTCGGCGGCTTCGCCGTGTTCAACGACAAGGAAAAGCAGGCCTTTTTGCGAAAGCTCGCCAAGGAGCGGGGCATCATCCTCTTCACCGACCCCGACGGCGCGGGATTCGTGATCCGCAACCGCGTCAAGGGCAATATCCCCGAGGGTCGTGTGCTGCAAGCCTACGTACCGGACATCTACGGCAAGGAGAAGCGCAAGCGCAAGGGCGGCAAGGAGGGCAAGCTCGGCGTCGAGGGCATGAAGCCGGAAATTTTGCTTGACGCCCTGCGCCGCGCGGGCGCGACCATTGATGAAAAAAACACTGTAAAGGGAAAATCCATCACAAAAGCAGACCTTTATGACCTCGGCCTGATCGGCCCGGACAGCGTGGAAAAGCGCAAAGCGCTGTGCAAACGGCTGGAGCTGCCGGAGCATTTGAGCGCAAATGCGCTGGTGGAGGTGCTCAATTTGCTGATGAGCAGGGAAGAGCTTCAGGGGCTCTTTCAATAAAGAGTGAAATTATCCCTGCGTGCCCGCAGGGGGAGCGGGGCAAAGGGGGCTGTTCTCTTTCACAAAAGAGAACAGCCCCCTTTAAATCCCCCAAGAGAAAGGTTTTGACATTGCGAGATTGGGGCTTGAAGAGGTGCACAGCCTGCGGAATCGGGAGCCTGCGTGGCAGCATCGCATCGCTCACTGCCATTGGCGCTGCGATACGACTTGCCTCTGCTCCTATTATCCGCTGCCGCTCTGCTGATCTCGTTTTGGTACAGCCTAATCACCGTCTACCGATAGTGCGTATATTGCGGCGAGCGCCAGCAATGCCGCCTTGGCAGGCAATGGCAAGTTTGTACAAATCTGAAGTAGTCGGAAATTGCGTAAGGGTAACGAATCGCAGGCAAAGCGACAGCGAAAATAGAAGTAGGCCAAATCGTATAGAAGAACTAAACGCGGCAACGCCGCGCGCAGGTATTTCCATTCCGGAGGCATCAAGGTCATTCAAGCCCGAGACTGCCAATCTAAACGCCTTTCTCTTGGGGTTTCAAAGGGGATATTCTCTTTCGCGAAAGAGAATATCCCCTTTGTCCCGCACCCCTGCACCGGTGCAGGGAATCTGCAAGCATATTATGCTTGCAATAACTCCCAATACGGGATATAATATTTCATTATTTTGTCTGCCTCACAGCAGACGCGAAGAAAGGAATGGATCATATGGCTGAGGAAGTCAAGACTGCCGCCGCTGAGGGCGAATCCGGCAGCAAAAATTTTATCGACGCCTTCATCGAAGAAGACATCGCGGAGGGTGGGCGCTTCCAGGGCCAGCAGGTCCACACCCGTTTTCCGCCGGAGCCGAACGGCTATCTGCACATCGGCCACTGCAAGGCGCTGACCATCGACTTTGGCACCGCTGAGCGCTTCGGCGGCCTTTGCAACCTGCGCATGGACGACACGAACCCCACGAAGGAGGACGTCGAATTTGTCGACGCCATCAAAGAGGACATCCACTGGCTGGGCTTCGACTGGGGCGACCGTTTCTTCTACGGCAGCGACTATTTTGAAAAGGACTACGAGTACGCTGTCGAGCTCATCAAAAAGGGCCTTGCCTACGTCTGCGACCTGACGCCCGAGCAGGCGAGAGAGTACCGCGGCGACATCGGCAAGCCCGCTATCTCCCCGTACCGTGACCGCGATGTGGAGGAGAACCTCGACCTCTTCGAGCGCATGAAAAACGGCGAGTTCCCTGAGGGCAGCCGCACCCTGCGCGCGAAGATCGACCTCGCCTCCGGCAACTTCAATATGCGCGACCCGGTCATCTACCGCATCCGCTACATGCACCATCACCGTCAGGGCGACAAGTGGTGCATCTACCCGATGTACGACTTTGCGCACCCCATTCAGGACGCGCTCGAGGGCATCACGCACTCGCTGTGCTCGCTCGAATTCGAGGCGCACCGCCCGCTCTACGACTGGGTGGTGAACAATGTTTCCGTGCCCAATAAGCCGCGCCAGATCGAGTTTGCCCGCCTTGGCATCGATCACACGGTCATGTCAAAGCGCAAGCTCCGCAAGCTTGTGGAGGAGGGCATCGTCTCCGGCTGGGACGATCCGCGTATGCCGACGCTGTGCGGCCTGCGCCGCCGCGGCTTCACGCCTGCGTCCATCCGCAACTTCTGCGACCGCATCGGCGTTGCCAAGAGCGCGAGCGTGGTCGAATACAGCTTCCTTGAGCACTGCCTGCGCGAGGACCTCAACGAAAAGGCCGAGCGCACGATGGGCGTGCTGCATCCGGTGAAGCTTGTCATCACGAACTATCCCGAGGGCAAGAGCGAGACCGTCACGGTCGAGAATAACCCGACCGACCCTGCGTCCGGCACGCATGAGATCACGTTCTCCCGCGAGTGCTGGATCGAGGCCGACGACTTCATGGATGTCCCCGTGCCCAAGTACAAGCGCCTGACGCCGAACGGCCCCGAGTGCCGCCTCAAGGGCGCGTACCTCATCACCTGCACGGGCTGCAAGAAGGATGAAAATGGCAACGTCGTCGAGGTCTACGCCGAGTACGACCCGAACTCGCCGGGCGGCGATCCCGCCGACGGCCGCAAGGTTAAGGGCGCGACGATCCACTGGGTCGACGCCGCGACCGCGCTGGACGCTGAGGTGCGTGTTTACAGCGAGCTGTTCAGCGACCCCGCACCCGACGGCGCGGACAAGGATTTCCTTGCCTGCATGAACCCCGATTCGCTCGAGGTGCTGACCGGCTGCAAGGTCGAGCCGCGGATGCGCGATATCGCTGCGGAGTACGACAGGACGGAGAAAAAGGGCAAGACCGCGCCGAGCTTCCAGTTCATGCGCCTTGGCTACTTCTGCCTTGATAACAAGGATTGCTCTGGGGATCATCTGGTGTTCAACAGATCGGTAACGCTTAAAGACAGCTTTAAAAAGTAATCATTGAAATGTTTCCCCTGCAAGCAGGGGAGCGCGGATAAAAGGGGACCTTCTCTCACGTGAGAGAAGGTCCCCTTTTGAACCCCTAAGAGAACGGCAGGGGCGTTTCGATTTCGCCCCTGCACCCCTAACGACCAAAAGGGAGGGGCCTTGCCCCTCCTTTTTGGATTATCCACCCCGTGGCACTTCCGGTAAGCACTGCACCTACTTTGGATGCTTCTGAGCTGATAGTACCTGCCGGAGCGGCATTGCTGCGCTCGCCGCGCTGGGTTTTTTTTTAGTTTTCTGCTGAATCGGTACTGCCGATAGGCTCGTCGGGGATGATATCATGTGTGATGACTTGTTCTTCTGCGTCTAACAGGGCTTTTTTCAGGACTTCACGGGCAAGAATGCCCTTGCCCTCATCGTAAAGGTCGATGGCTTCGCTCATGGAGCGTACCATCAGGTGATAGAGACTTTTATAAGTTGTCATAGTGCATCCCTCCTTGATGGCATTCTACCGCATTGTGGAGATATACACAATACTTGTTTTTCGCTTTGCTCCATATAATAGGATCGTAAGAAGGTGGGGTGAGGACAATCATCAGTTACGAGCCTTTATGGAAAACGTTGCAGGAAAAAGGTATTTCGCAGTATTATCTGCTGCAAAATGGGCTTGACAATAAGACTTTGGATTCGCTGAAAAAGGGAAAGAACATCACGCTGCTGACGCTGGAAAAGCTCTGCAAACTGATCGACTGCACCCCAAACGATATTATCGAATTTATCTGAAAGCTACCGGTGTGTTAGTCGGTAGCTTTTCATTTTCCCGCGGCGAGCGCAGCAATGCCGCCTTGGAGGGTACTGTCGAAACAGAATTATCCAAAGTAGGCGCACTTCTTGCCGGAAGTGCCAAGGGGTGGATAATCCAAAAAGGAGGGGCAAGGCCCCTCCCTTTTGGTCGTTAGGGGTGCAGGGGCGAGATCGAAACGCCCCTGCCGTTCTCTTGGGGGATCAAAAGGGGGTATTCTCTCACGTGAGAGAATACCCCCTTTTCCACGAGTCCCCTGCACGGTGCAGGGAACATTTCAACTTCTGCAAAGCAGAAAATTAAACTGTTTCCAGAATCTCTCTGGCAACATAAACACCGCTCGCTGATGCGTGCGACAGCGAATGCGTAATACCGCTGCCGTCGCCGATGACATAGAGCCCCTTGTACGGCGTTTCAAGGTGCTCGTCGAGCGCGACCTCCATGTTGTAGAACTTGACCTCCACGCCGTAGAGGAGCGTATCGTCGTTTGCGGTGCCCGGCGCGATCTTGTCGAGCGCGTAGATCATCTCGATGATGCCGTCCAGAATGCGCTTGGGGAGCACGAGGCTCAGATCACCGGGGGTCGCCGCGAGCGTCGGCGTGACGAGGCCTTCTTCGATGCGCTTGACCGTGCTGCGGCGGCCGCGGACGAGATCGCCGAAGCGCTGGACAATGACGCCGCCGCCGAGCATGTTGGACAGGCGCGCGATGGACTCGCCGTAGCCGTTGGAATCCTTGAACGGCTCGGAGAAGTGCTTGGCGACGAGAAGCGCGAAGTTCGTGTTCTCGGTCTGGAGGGACTTATCCTCATAGCTGTGGCCGTTGACCGTGACGATGCCGTTCGTGTTCTCGTTGACGACGATGCCGTTGGGGTTCATGCAGAACGTGCGGACGTTGTCCTCGAACTTTTCCGTGCGATAGACGATCTTGCTCTCGTAGAGTTCGTCAGTCAGGTGGGAGAAGACGACGGCGGGGATCTCGACGCGCACACCGATATCGACGCGGTTCGACTTCGTGGGGATCTTGAGCTCCTGGCACACGCTCTCCATCCACTTGCTGCCGACGCGGCCGACGGAGACGATGCACTTATCGCAGGTGTAGTCCGTCTCGCCGACGGTGACGCGGTAGCCTTCGCCCCCGCGGGCGATGGTGGTGACGGGAGAATCGAAGTAGAAGTCGACCTTGTCCTTGAGCAGGTCATAGAGGTTCGAGAGCACGACGAGGTTCACGTCCGTGCCGAGATGGCGGACGGAGGCGTCGAGCAGATTCAGCTTATTCTGGATGCAGAGCTTTTTGAACTTCGTGCCGGCGGTGGAGTAGAGCTTCGTGCCCTCGCCGCCGTAGGCCATGTTGATCTCGTCGACATAGTGCATGAGGTCGAGCGCCTGCTTTTTGCCGATGTACTCGTGCAGCGTGCCGCCGAAGTCGTTGGTGATGTTGTATTTGCCGTCGGAAAATGCGCCCGCGCCGCCGAAACCGCTCATGATCGAGCAGCTCTTGCAGCGGATGCAGGATTTGACCTTGTCGCCGTCGATGGGGCAGTGGCGCTTTTCAAGGCTGTGACCGGCCTCGAACACGGCGACGCGCAGGTCGCTGCGATCCTTTGTCAGCTCGTAGGCGGAGAAGATGCCGCCGGGGCCGCCGCCAATGATGATGACGTTGTAATGCATGGAAGGAACCTCCATTTGATCCGGATTTGCCGGAGGAGCATCCCACCGGCGCAAAAATACATACTATATTGTATTAAAATGGCGGATAAAGTCAAGAGAAGAAGCGGAAAAAGGAGCGGAAACATTTCCGCTCCTTTTTGTCTGAGTCTACATATTCTTCTTGATGCTCTTGATGGCGTTTTTCTCAAGGCGCGAGACCTGCGCCTGCGAGATGCCGATCTCACTCGAGACCTCCATCTGCGTCTTGCCGTCGGAGTAACGCAGGGCGAGGATCTGGCGCTCGCGCTCGCTCAGGCGCGCCATGGCCTCCTTGAGCGCGATCTGCTCGAGCCAGTCCTCGTCGGTGTTCTTGTTGTCGCGCACCTGATCCATGACGCACACGGCGTCGCCGCCGTCGGAGTAGATGGGCTCAAAGAGCGACACGGGGTCGCATACGGCGTCCATGGCGAAGACGACCTCCTCGCGCCGGATGCCGAGCTCGCGCGCGATCTGCTCGACCGTGGGCTCGCGCTGCTGCTCGCGCTGGAGCTTTTCACGCGCCTGTAAGACGCGGTAGGCCGTGTCGCGCATCGAGCGGCTGACGCGAATGGAGCTGTTGTCGCGCAGATACCGCCGGATCTCGCCGATGATCATCGGCACGCCGTAGGTGGAAAAACGAACATTCTGCGAAGTGTCGAAGTTGTCGATGGCCTTTAGCAGCCCCACGCAGCCGACCTGAAAGAGGTCGTCCGCGTTTTCCCCTCGGCCGGAAAAGCGCTGGATGACCGACAGCACCAGCCGCAGATTGCCCTCGACGAGCTTTTCGCGCGCGGCTGCGTCGCCGTCCTTTGCGCGATGAAGCAGCGCGTCCGTCTCCGCGGCGGTCAGCGTCGGCAGCTTCGTCGTGTTCACGCCGCAGATCTCCACCTTGCCAAGCATAAAAAGAATCCCCGCCTCCCATGCGTAGTGCTTTCAGTATGTCCGCACACGGCGGAAACATACGGAACGGGAAGCGGGGATATTTTTTATCGTTCGGCGCGCTTCGATGGACTTTGCGCCCTCAAACGGTTCTCACGCAAGAAGACCGATACAGAATGCAATGATCGCAGCGTTGAAGAAGTCGTTGAAGAGGCCGCCGACCATCGGGATGACGAAGTAGGCCGAGGGAGAGGGACCGTAGCGGCGGGAAACGGCCTGCATGTTGGCCATGGCGTTGGACGTGGCGCCCATGCCGAAGCCGATGAAGCCGGCGGTGATCATCGCGGCGTCGTAATCGTGGCCCATGACCGGGAAGACGACCAGAAGCGAGAAGACGACCATCAGCAGCACCTCGGCGGCGAGGGCGACGATCATCGGCAGCGCCAGATCGACGAGCTGCCAGAGCTTGAGGCCCGAGAGCGCCATCGAGAGGAAAATCGCGAGGAACATGTTGCCCATCGTGCTGATCTCGGCGGCGGGGAACTCCATGATCTTGAAGTGGTCGATCACGTTGCGCACGACGACGGCCACGAGCATCGAACCAATGTAAATGGGGAAGCTGAAGCCGCAGAGGTTCGTGAGCAGAACGCTGACGACGTTGCCGACGCCAGCGCAGAACATCAGCAGCAGGAAACCGTAGACAAAGTTATTGGCGTGGGTGTTGTAATGCGTGTCGTCGATATCCTCTTCCACCGTCTGCTCTGCGAGCTCGTCGCGCAGGTGGTTCTTGACGATGAGCTTGCGGGCGATCGGGCCGCCGAGGAGCGAGCCGAAGATGAGGCCGAACGTCGCCGCCGCGACGGCGACCGTCGTGCCGCCGATGGCACCGGCCGCGTCAAGGTCAGGACCAATACCCGCCGCCGTGCCGGGGCCGCCAATCATCGAGATAGAGCCGCAGGCGAGACCGTAGAGCGGATCTTTGCCCATGAGCGCCATCACGCCGCTGCCGACGACATTCTGCAAAATGATCATCACAACGCTCAAAATAAGGAGCATGATGACGGATTTGCCGCTCTTGAGCAGCATCGGAATGCTGACGGTGAAGCCGACGGTCGTAAAGAAGAAGATCATAAAGACCGTTTGCAGAGTGTCGTCAAAGGTGATGACCGCCGTGCCCGTGGCATAGAGGATGGTGTTGAAGATCGCGAAGCACAGACCGCCGACCAGGGGAGCGGGGATGCAGAAGCGGCTGAACACGGGGATCTTCTTCGTCAGCACCAGACCGAGGGCGTACATGGCGGCGCCAAGCGCGAGGGCATGGTACATATTGAGCTGGATCTCTGTCATGTGTGGGAACCTCCGTAGAAAAAATTTTCTCTCCGGCATAGCCCGGAGAGAAGTCGCGGGAAATGCGAGGGATAGGACTTCCTGTTCCGGAAATACAATGAAAGGGAACAGGAGGGGATGCGCATGAACTGCCGCTTTGCCGACTTCCGCTGCAAGGAGGTCATCAACATCTGCGACGGCTGCCGCCTGGGCTATGTGGGCGACGTGGAATGCAGGCTGCCGGACGGGCAGCTCACCGCACTCATCATTCCCGGGCCGTACCGCTTTTTCGGGCTGTTCGGCCGGGGAGAGGAATACTGCATCCCATGGGAGTGTATCAAGCAGATCGGGGACGATATCATTCTCATTGACAAGCCCTTTCCGCGCCAGGAGATCCCGCGCAGAGAGCACCGCACGCGCCGCCGCCGGTACTGAAAAGGGCGGCGGACGAAAAGTCCCCCAATAGCAGACCTACCATATTATAAAGATTTTCGACATTTTTGCAAGCCTAAATTTTAGAAAGACATTATTAAAAAAGGAAAATGACAACTTCTGGGTGCAAAATCGCGGGAAAACGACGCGGGAAAAGCGGCAAAAGGAAAAGAAAGCGGGAAAAACACAGGATTTTTCAAAAAGTGCTTGCAATTTTGAAAATAGCGGGGTATAATACCCGGGTATTCCGCATGGAGACCGGACTTCTTGTCTGTGCCATCAGGTTGGCAGGAGGGATGAAGGCTCCAGAGGTAAAACTAAATTTGAAGGAGAAACTACAAGCAATGGCAAACGTCGTATCCATGAAAGCCCTGCTCGAAGCAGGCGTCCACTTCGGCCATCAGACCCGTCGCTGGAACCCCAAAATGGCTCCCTACATCTACACCGAGCGCAACGGCATCTACATCATCGACCTGCAGAAGACCGTCAAGAAGCTCGAGGAAGCCTACAACTTCGTCCGTTCCGTCTCTGAGAGCGGCCAGAACATCCTGTTTGTCGGCACGAAGAAGCAGGCGCAGGAGGCTATCAAGGAAGAGGCTTCCCGCTGCGGCGGCTACTATGTCAACGCTCGCTGGCTCGGCGGTATGATGACCAACTTCAAGACCATGCGTACCCGCGTGGACCGTCTCAACCAGCTCAAGACCATGCAGGCTGACGGCACGTTCGATATGCTTCCCAAGAAGGAAGTCATGAAGCACCTCGCCGAGATCGAGAAGCTCGAGAAGTACCTCGGCGGCGTGAAGGAAATGAAGAAGCTCCCCGGCGCGCTGTTTATCGTCGACACCCGCAAGGAGCGCAACGCCATCGCCGAGGCGCACAAGCTCGGCATCCCCGTCGTCGCCATCGCCGATACCAACTGCGATCCCGACGAGATCGACTACCCCATCCCCGGCAACGATGACGCCATCCGCGCCATCAAGCTCATCTCCTCCGTGATGGCCAACGCCATGATCGAGGGCAAGCAGGGCGAAGAGACCGAGGAGAAGGCCGAGGGCGAGGCTCAGGCCTGATTTTCCCAATCAAGCGAGAAAAGAACCTTACGGGGCGAGGCAAAGCCTCGCCCCGTCTCATTTTTACCACACTATTTTTCAGGAGGATATCAGAATGGCTATCACTGCTGCTGTTGTTAACGAGCTCCGCCAGGCCACCGGCTGCGGCCTGATGGACTGCAAGAAGGCCCTCATCGAGTGCGAGGGCGATATGGAAAAGGCCGTCATGTATCTGCGCGAAAAGGGCCTCGCCTCTCAGGCGAAGAAGGCCAGCCGCGTGGCTGCTGAGGGCATGGCTTACGCCACCGTCATCGACGGTGTCGGTGTTGTGGTCGAGGTCAACTGCGAGACCGACTTCGTCGCCAACGGCGAGCCGTTCAACAACTTTGTCAAGGGCGTGGCTGCTGTCGTCGCCAAGGAGAACCCCGCTGACGTCGACGCGCTCATGGGCTGCCCCTGGGTCACCGGCAACGGCACCGTCAAGGATGCGAAGGACGAGCTGTTCCTCGCCATCCGCGAGAACATGAGCATCCGTCGCTTCGCCCGCATCGCTGACGGCTTCTCCGTCCCCTATGTCCACATGAAAGGCAAGATCGGCGTTATCGTCAACCTGACCGTCGAGGGCTGCGACGCCACCGAGATTGGCAAGGACATCGCCATGCAGATCGCCGCGCTCAACCCCCGCTTCTGGGACAAGAGCCAGGTCACGCAGGACGTTCTGGACGAGGAGAAGGAAGTCATGCTCGGCCAGATGGCCAACGACCCGAAGATGGCGAACAAGCCCGATCAGGTCAAGGAAAAGATCGTTATGGGCAAGCTCAACAAGTTCTATGCCGAGAACTGCCTGCTTCAGCAGGCCTTCGTCAAGGACGGCGACGTCTCTGTCGAGCAGTATATGAACAACGCTGCCAAGGCGCTGGGCGGCAAGGTCAGCTTCAACACCGCCGTTCGCTTCGAGAAGGGCGAGGGCATCGAGAAGAAGCAGGAGAACTTTGCGGCTGAGATCGCTTCCATGGTCAACGGCAACAAGTAATTTCCAAATTACAAAATATGATGAAAAGAGGTTCGGCGAAGGCCGGACCTCTTTTTTGTTTCCGCGCGGCAGACAGAATTTTCTGCGAAATAAAAAATTTACAATTTCCTAAGGTGAATATTATTGTGCATATCTTGCATATTCAGTTTGACTGGTGTATAATAGGCAATGCTAAGCAGCGGCGCAGTATCCTAGTCGGAGCTGCCGTTTCCTAAGAAGGGCCTAAAAATCCTTTAAAGGGCACAACTGTGAAGCCTTTGGTGCCTGCTTCTTACGCCCAGTTTGGGGTGGGTGCTGAAGGGAGGCGAAAGCGAAAGCTGCGCCTGCGGACTCCGGGCGACCCCTAATGGCATGGGGGAACCGACCCTGTTTCTGCGGAGACTCGTTGCTGTGCCGGAGCGGACTCCCGGTTTCGGGTATCGACTTCGGTACGGGACGGGATATGAACCTGCATTGCGGTGCTACCCGGCCTTTGTGCCGCGAACGCTGTGTGCAGCGTAGCCTGCCTTGCGTGGGGAATTCGGATAGGAGAACAACGTACAGACTCCGGCCAAGAGCGAAGTACGATCGCTCCTTGAAATTTTTCCTGCAAAAGAGGATAAGAAACGGCGTGACTCCGGGGTGGAAATCACCTAGGCTGTCGCAAGGGCAGCGAAAGGGTTACAGTGCGGACTAAGTGGCAATCGGGTACCTCGTCTGGTGACAACGGGGTGCAGCGCCTAAGGGGGAACCGCCTCCATCGGCAACGAGAGGTGCGCTGCGGGGAAAGCCAACCCGACCTATGCCGCAGGATTACCTTTTGCTGCTGCCGCTGATTAGCATGATTATGAATTAACTGTGGAGAAGAAAGCCTTGGAAAACGAAGAAGACCGAAAGCAGAAGAAAACGGAAAAGACGCCCAGCCACGCGCGCTGGGTCATCCGTGTGTCTTTGATCGCTGTGGCGCTTTCCGCCGCGATGAGCCTGTGCTCGGGCGCGGTGCTTGAGGATGCGGGCTATGTGACTGCAACGCTGATCCTGCTGCTGTTCATTGCGCTGGGCATCCTGTTCGATATCATCGGCGTCGCCGTGACGGCGGCGAATCCCAAGCCGTTCAATTCGATGGCCGCGCACCGTGTCAAGGGCGCGAAGGAGGCGCTGTACCTCATCCGCAACGCGGAAAAGGTCGCCTCGTTCTGCAACGATGTGGTCGGTGACATCTGCGGCATCGTCAGCGGCTCGACCGCGACGGTCATCGTCGTGCTGCTGCAAAACAGCTTCGGCTGGCGCAGCATCGTCGTATCCACCGTGGTCACGGCGCTCATTTCCGGATTGACGATCGGCGGCAAGGCCATCGGCAAAAAGGTCGCCATGAAAAAGAGCAAGGATGTCATCTACCTGACGGCGAAGGTGCTGTCGGTGCTGCATCTTGTCAGATAAAGAAGGAAACCGTATTGATTCTTGAAACCATCCATGATCCCCGGGACATCAAGGCCCTGAACGACTCGCAAACGCAGCTTTTATGTACGGAGCTGCGTGAATTTTTGCTGAAAAATGTGTCGAAAACGGGCGGGCATCTGGCCTCGAACCTCGGCGCGGTCGAGCTGACGGTGGCCATCCACCGCGTGTTCGACACGTCGCGAGACCGGCTGGTGTTCGACGTGGGGCATCAGTGCTACACCCATAAAATTTTGACCGGCCGGCGCGAGCAGTTTTCGTCTCTGCGCCAGTACGGCGGCCTCTCGGGCTTTCCCAAGCCGTGTGAGAGCGGGCATGACGCCTTTATCGCGGGACATGCCTCAAACTCCGTCTCCGTCGCGCTCGGCATGGCGCGGGCGCGGACGCTGCAGCATCAGGATTATTCCGTACTGGCGCTGATTGGCGACGGCGCGCTCTCCGGTGGCCTTGCCTATGAGGGGCTCAACAATGCGGGTGCGAGCGGCGAGCCGCTCATCGTGATTCTGAACGACAACGGCATGTCGATCGACGGCAATGTCGGCGCGGTGAGTGAGCATTTGGGCTTACTTCGCTCGAAGCCTGCGTACTATGAATTCAAAAAAGCCTATCGTGACCTGCTCGACCGCAATGCGGTCGGCCGCGCGGTGTATGATTTTAACCATCATCTGAAAACGAATGTCAAAAAGGCGCTGCTGCCGAATTCGACGATGTTCGAGGACATGGGCTTTACCTACCTCGGCCCTGTGAACGGGCACGATGTGGGGCAGCTCACGAACACGCTCAAATGGGCGAAGGACTTGAACTGTCCGGTGCTCGTGCATGTGCACACGAAAAAGGGCAAGGGCTACCCGCCCGCCGAGCGCGAGCCGGAGCGCTATCACGGTGTCGGCAAATTCGACCCGCGGATGGGCGTGCCGCGCGAGCATAAGCGAGATTTTTCCGCGGTGTTCGGCGACGAACTCTGTAAGCTCGCAAAAAATGACGAAACGATCTGCGCTATCACCGCCGCAATGCGCGACGGTACGGGCCTGCACGATTTTTCCGAGCAGTATCCCGTGCGCTTTTTTGACGTCGGCATCGCCGAGGGACATGCCGTGGCGATGGCCGCGGGCATGGCCAAGCAGGGACTCACGCCGGTCGTGGCGATCTATTCGAGCTTTTTGCAGCGCGCCTACGACCAGCTCATCCACGACACAGCGCTCTCCGACCTGCATGTTGTCTTCGCGGTCGACCGCGCGGGCATGGTCGGCGCGGACGGAGAGACGCATCACGGCATTTTCGATGCAACATTCCTCTCGGAAATTCCGAATATGACGGTGTTGTGTCCGTCGAACTTTGCAGAGCTGCGCACGATGCTTGACCGTGCGGTGAACGAGATCAAAGGCCCCGTCGCCATCCGCTATCCGCGCGGCGGCGAGGGAAATTATAAGGAAGACAGCGGGCGGCAGAATCTTGTCGTGCTGCGCGAGGGGGCGGACATCACCCTCTGCGCCTACGGCACGATGATCAACAATGTGCTCGGCGCGGCGGAGATTCTGCACAAGCAGGGCATTGAGACACGCGTTGTAAAGATCAACGCCATCTCGCCGCTCTACGACCGCGACATGCGCGAGGTCATCGGCAAAACCAAGGCGATGCTGGTCGCGGAGGAGTGCGCGGGCGTCGGCTGTATGGGCCAGCGCATGGCGGCAATCCTGGGCTGGAACAAAATTTCGCCCGAGCGGCTGGAGCTGTGCAACCTCGGCAAGGCGTTTCCTGCACAGGGAACAGTGGAGGAGCTGTACCGCGAGTTCGGACTGGACGCGGAGTCGCTGGCAAAAAAGGCTGCGGAGGTGCTGCAATGAGCAATAAAACAAGATTGGACGTGCTGCTCGTTGAACGCGGGCTGGAACAGACCCGCCAGCGTGCGCAGGCGATGATCATGAGCGGGCTTGTCTTTGTGGACGGGCAGCGCGTGGATAAGGCGGGCACCGCCGTGCCGAACGACGCGCAGATCGAGGTGCGCGGCAACACGCTCCGATATGTGAGCCGCGGCGGCCTCAAGCTCGAAAAGGCGATGACGACGTTCGGCCTCAAGCTGGACGGCTGTATCTGTGCCGATATCGGCGCTTCGACCGGCGGCTTTACCGACTGTATGCTGCAAAACGGCGCGACAAAGGTCTACGCCGTCGACGTCGGCTACGGACAGCTCGATTGGAAGCTCCGCTCCGACGAGCGCGTTGTGTGCATGGAACGCACGAACGCGCGCTATCTCGACCGCGACCAGATTCCTGACGAGCTGGATTTTGCCAGCATCGACGTGTCGTTTATTTCGCTGAAATTGATCCTGCCTGCGGTGCACCGCGTCTTAAAAGAGGGCGGACATGTCGCCTGCCTCATCAAGCCCCAGTTTGAGGCGGGACGCGAAAAGGTGGGGAAAAAGGGCGTCGTCCGCGACCCAGACGTACACCTTGAGGTGCTGGAAAACTTCCTGACACATGCAAAGGATTCTGGCTTTACAGTGCTTGATATCACATTTTCTCCTATTCGCGGACCCGAGGGAAACATCGAATACCTCGGGTATCTCGAAAGCGGCGATTGGGTGGAGAAGACGTTCGACCTCCAGGGTCTTGTGGAGCAGTCACACGCGGCGCTCGACCACGGGAAGGAGGGCGCGGGATGCTGAGAAAAGTCATCTTATGCCCGAATCCCTACCGCGACGCGCAGCTTCGCGTCGCGAAGGAGGCCAAGCGCGTGCTCGACGAGGTTGGCTGCCCGAATGTCGTGTGCCTGCCGTTTCGCAATCAGGAGCCGCCGGAGGGCTACGGGCTCAACATTGAGCCGCTTCAGCAGGAGATCCGCGGTGCGGACATGATTATCGCGTTTGGCGGCGACGGTACGATCCTGCACCTTTCCAAAACCGCCGCGCACCGCGACATTCCAGTGCTGGGCGTCAACCTCGGCAGCCTCGGCTTCATGGCCGAACTTGAGAGCAAAGACCTTTTGCGCTTGCGTGACCTGTGTGACGGAAAGTATGAGATCGAGAGCCACATGATGCTCGACGTGAGTGTCCAGCGCGACGGGCGGGTCATCTACTCGAACCTTGCGCTCAACGAAGCGCTCATCGCGCGCGGCAACATCTCGCGCGTGATCCGGCTGCAAATCTCCACCGAGCAGGGGAAGCTCGTGGACGTGGCGGGCGACGGCGTCATCGTCGCGAGCCCGACGGGCTCGACGGCCTACTCGCTCTCGGCGGGCGGCCCTGTGGTCGAGCCGACGGCGCGGAACTTCATTGTTTCGCCCATCTGCGCGCATAGCGTGCATGCCAATGCCTACGTGCTCTCGCCCGAGCGGGTCATCACTGTGCAGACGGAAAAAAACAGCTACAAGCCCGTCCTTTTGAGCGTGGACGGCGGGCGCGCATTCTCGCTGCGCAGCGGCGACAGTATTGAAGTGCGCCGCTCGAAATTCGACACCAAGCTCGTTCGACTGAGCAAACGCAGTTTCTGCGAGATCTTACAAAAGAAAATGTTGATGGGAGGAACCAGCAATGAAGAATGAAAGACAGGAAAAGATCCTTGCGATCATTGCCGCTTCGGCGATCGAAACGCAGGAGCAGTTGATCGACAGCCTGCGCAAGGAGGGGATCTCCTGCACGCAGGCGACCATCTCCCGCGATATCAAGCAGCTCCACTTAATTAAGGAGCCGACCGGCAACGGCACCTACCGCTACGCCGTTTCGACGCAGAAGATGCGCCTGAATCTGGCTGACCGCCTGCAGACCATCCTGCGCGAGAGCATCGTTTCGGTCGACTGCGCGCAGAATCTGGTGCTCATCAAGACGATGGCGGGCCTCGGCCCCGCGGCCGGCGCGGCGTTCGACGGGATGGATATCTCCGCCAAGGTCGGCACCGTCGCGGGTGACGACACGGTGCTGATCGTGATGCGCGAAAACGAGTCCGCCGCCGAGCTCTGCTCGGAGATCGAGGACATGCAGAGACAGCGCCAGACCAAGTAAGAACAAAATTTTGCAGGAGAATGAGCGATGCTTGAGCTTTTGCACATTGAAAATATCGCCATCATTGAGCGGGCGGACATTCTGTTCGGCCGCGGGTTCAACGCGCTCACCGGCGAGACCGGCGCGGGCAAATCCATCGTGATCGACGCGCTCGGCGCGGTGCTCGGCCAGCGCACGTCGCGCGAGCTCATCCGCACGGGCGCGGAGAAGGCGTTTGTCAGCGCGACGTTCAGCGCGGTCCCGGCAGATTTGCCAGGGCTCGCCGAAAACGGCTTTACGCCGGAGGAGGACGGAACGCTTTTATTGCAGCGCGAGCTGTACGGTGACGGCAAAAACGTCTGCCGCGTGGGCGGACGGCCAGTGACGGTCGCGCAGCTCAAGCGTATCGGCGCGAGCTTGCTCAATATCCACGGCCAGCACGACGGACAGCAGTTACTCGACGAAGAGCAGCACCTTGTCTACCTCGACCGCTTTGGCCGCGTGGAAAATGAGCTGGCAGCGTACTGTACGCGCTATGACGTGATGAAAGAGACGCGCCGCGCGATCGACGCGCTCAAGATGGACGAGGCCGAAAAAGCGCGCCGTGTCGACATGCTGCACCATCAGATCGGCGAGCTCGAGCACGCGGACTTGCAGGAGGGGGAGGAGGAGACGCTCCTTGCCCGCCGCAATATTCTGCGCAACGGCGAAAAGTTCATTTCCGCCATCTCCGAGGCGGACGCCTGCCTGAACGGTGGGGACGAGGGCCTTGGCGCGGTGTCCGCTATCAAGGAGGCGGAGGATGCGCTGCGTTCGCTCCGCAGCCTCGGCGATGAATTCATCACGCTCTCGGAGCGCTTGGAAGCGCTGCGCTGTGAAGCGTATGACCTTGCCGAAACGATCCGCGATAAAAAGGATGAATACGACTTTTCTCCGCAGGAGCTCGACGCCGTGGAGTCGCGCTGCGACCAGCTTTACCGGCTGAAAAAGAAGTACGGCTCAAGCGTCGAGGAGATGCTTGCATATCTTGAAAAATCGCGTGAGGAATTGGACCGCATCGAGTATGCAGACGACCGTGCGCAGCAGCTCGAGCAGACGCTCAAAAAGCAGGAAAAGGCTGCGCGCGAAGCGGCGCAGGTCCTCTCCGACAGCCGTCACGCGGCGGCAAAGGAGCTTGAGGAGCGTATTTCCCGGGAACTGCGCGAGCTCGATATGCCGAGGCTCCGCTTTGCCATCGACTTTCAGGAAAAGGACATGGGCGAGGACGGTGTGGACGCCGTGGCGTTTTTGATGTCCGCCAATGTGGGCGAGGCGCTGCGCCCCATCCAGAAGATCGCGTCCGGCGGCGAGCTGTCGCGCATCATACTGGCACTCAAAAACGTGCTGGCCGAGCAGGACAGCGTGATGACGATGGTGTTCGACGAGGTCGACACCGGCGTTTCGGGCAGGGCTGCCCAGCGCGTGGCGGAAAAGCTCGCCAAGCTCTCGCGCACACGGCAAGTGCTGTGCGTGACGCATCTGCCGCAGCTCGCGGCGATGGCCGACACGCACTTCGGTGTGGAAAAGGGCGAGGAAAACGGCCGCACGCTCACAAAGGTCGTCGCGCTCGACCGCGCGGCGCGCCGCGGCGAGATCGCCCGCCTAAGCGGGGGAGACCACGCGAGCGAGACGATGCTCTTAGGAGCTGAGGAACTGCTCTGCGCGGCGGAGAACTTTAAAAATCAACTACTGTAAAGCAAAATCACATGGCAGAGAAAAGCGCCGCGATGCGGCGCTTTTTCGAAGAAAGGAACATTAGATGAACGAATTTGCTGAGCGCATCGAGCGGGATTTTCCGGTGCGGCGCAAGGAGAAAGAAAAAGTGGACTTCCGCACCTGGCTTGTCTACACACTCAAGGAGCTCGGCTATTCGCCGAAGCTCGAGAGCGGGACGTCGGCGCTCTCGGCGGGCGGCAATGTGACGAATGTGGTCGTCGGCGACATCGAGAAGGCAAAGATCGTTCTCGCGGCGCACTACGACACCGGCGTGCGCGAGGTCCTGCCGCCGCTCATTTGCCCGACGCGGCCGGCGACGTATATGCTCTACGAGGCGCTGATGCCGCTGCTGGCGCTGGCGGTGAGCTTCCTTATTTCGTTCGGCGTGACGTTCGCGCTCAACATGCCGAATATGACGCTGCCGCTCTTTTTGTTGCTGCTGGTCGTGACGCTCTTTTACCCCAAATATGGCAAGAGTGAGACGAACAACAAAAATGCCAACACCTCCGGCGTCATCGCACTGCTCGAGGTCGCAAAGGCGCTGACGCCGCGCTACCGCGGCGAGGTGTGCTTCCTGTTCCTTGACGGCGGCACACAGGGGAGCAAGGGCGCCAAGCGCCTGATCCACGCGCATCCCGAGCTCAAAAAGAAGAGTGTCGTCGTGCTCGACTGCGTGGGTGAGGGCGATGAGCTGCTGATTTTGCCGGGCAAGGCGAGCCGCTGGAACGACAAGCTGCTCGATACGATCCTTGAGCAGTTCAGCAACAGCGAGAGAAAGACCTGCTTTTTGAAGACCGACGGACTTGTTCACTATCCCTCGGACAACCGCGCGTTCATGGGCGGCACGGTCATCTGTGCGTGCAAAAAGGTCAAGGGCTTTGGCCGCTGTATCCTGCCGCGGAAAACAGAGGAGATCGACGAGGAAAATCTGTCGCTTCTGTGCGACGGGCTGTGCAAGCTCGTGATGTATTACAATCCGCAGAATACTTGATACTTGACAAGACCGATTCTTTACGTTACAATATCCGCGTTTACGGTGATGAAGCGGAGAAGTAAGCAGCGATTTCCTGCGCAGAGAGCCTTCGGCCGGTGCAAGAAGGAGAGGAAACGTGCCGAAATACACCGCGGAGCCGGCGCCCGAACGAAAGTTTTCCAGTAGGCGCGCCCCGGGAGCGCCCGTTATCGCGCGGGAGTGTGTCGGCACTCCGTGAGGCCGTTTTTGCGAGAAAACGGCGAACCAGAGGTGGTACCGCGAATTTGTTCGCCCTCTGTCCAAACGGACAGAGGGCGTTTTTTTTGCTATCCGAAAGCGTCTCAAAATGTCCGAAATGAAGTAAAATAGAAATACAGGAGGAATCAACAAATGGGAATTTATGAAGAGCTCAAAGCGCGCGGCCTGATCGCGCAGGTGACGGACGAGGAGCAGATCCGCGACCTCGTCAACAACGGCAAGGCGACGTTCTACATCGGCTTTGACTGCACGGCGGATAGCCTGCACGTCGGCCACTTCATGGCGCTGTGCCTGATGAAAAGACTCCAGATGGCGGGCAACAAGCCCATTGCGCTCATCGGCGGCGGCACGACCATGATCGGAGACCCCTCGGGCCGCAACGATATGCGCAAGATGCTCACCAAGGCCGACATCGACCACAATGCCGAATGTTTCAAGCGCCAGATGGAGCGCTTCATCGACTTCGGCGAGGGCAAGGCCATGATGCTCAACAACGCCGACTGGCTGATGAAGCTCAACTACATCGAGCTGCTGCGCGAGGTGGGCGCGTGCTTCTCTGTGAACAACATGCTGCGCGCCAAGTGCTATGAGCAGCGCATGGAAAAGGGCCTTTCGTTCCTGGAATTCAACTACATGATCATGCAGTCCTACGACTTCTACCACATGTTCCAGGAGTACGGCTGCAACATGCAGTTCGGCGGCGACGACCAGTGGTCCAACATGCTCGGCGGCACGGAGCTCATTCGCCGCAAGCTCGGCAAGGACGCGCAGGCGATGACGATCACGCTGCTTCTTAATTCCGAGGGCAAGAAGATGGGCAAGACCGCGAGCGGCGCGGTGTGGCTCGACCCGAACAAGACCACGCCCTACGACTTCTACCAGTACTGGCGCAACGTGGGCGATCAGGATGTTTTGAAGTGCATCCGTATGCTCACATTCCTGCCGCTTGAGCAGATCGACGAGATGGATAAGTGGGAGGGCAGCCAGCTCAACCGCGCGAAGGAGATCCTCGCCTACGAGCTCACCGCACTCGTCCACGGGGAAGAGGAGGCCAAGAAGGCGGAGGAGTCTGCCAAGGCGCTCTTCGGCGCGGGCGGCAATAACGCCAACATGCCGACGAGCACGCTGACGGATGCCGACTTTGAAAACGGCAACATCAATGTCCTTTCGATGCTGGTCGCGACCGGCCTGTGCCCGTCCCGCGGTGAGGCGCGCCGTTTGGTCCAGCAGGGCGGTGTGACGATCGATGATGTGAAGGTCGCCTCCATCGACGAGAGCCTTGCGCGTGAACGTTTTGAGGGCGAGGGCGTCATCGTCCGCAAGGGTAAGAAGGTCTTCCACCGCGTGAAGGCGTAAGCAAGGCTGATTACAAAACGTAAACGAAAAAGTGAAACAGGGCTCTGCGCGTTTTCAGCGCAGAGTCCTGCTTTTTTGACTGAATACACAAGGTGGAAAACGGTGAAATGAATACGGCGGATATTCGCTGAATATCACGATGAATGTTATGCGGATGCAAAGTGAATGCACGATGAATGCTGCACAAACGAGAGATAAGATCAGCTTATACTGAGGGACGGAACGGTTCCAATGTATGCGAGAGCTGTTCCAAATGACGCTCGGAAATGCGGCACAGCGGCAGCCGCAATTCGCCGCTGCACAGGCCCAAGAGCTCCATGGCGGCCTTGACGGGGATGGGGTTGACCTCGCAAAACAGCGCACGGATCAGCTCGTGCAGCTTGAGCTGGAGCGCACCTGCCTCTAAGAAACGGTTTTTCAGGCAGAACTGTGTCAGCTCGTGCATTTCACGCGGGACGACATTCGCGGCGACGGAGATGACGCCCTTGCCGCCAAGAGCCATGATGGCGGCGGTGGAGCCGTCGTTACCGCTCCAGACGGTGAAGCCCGGCGGGCAGAGGTTGAGGGTGTCCTGAATGAGGTCGAAGTTGTCGCTGGCTTCCTTGACGCCGGCAATGTTCGGATGCTTGGCAAGCGCTTGATAGGTCTGCGCCGTGCAGCCGACGCCTGTGCGGGAGGGAACGTTGTAGAGGATGACCGGAATGTCGACCGCGTCAGCGATGGCGGAAAAATGCTGCACAAGGCCGCTCTGCGAGGCTTTGTTGTAGTACGGCGTGACGGTGAGCAGCGCATCGACGCCCGCGCTTTGCGCGGCTTTGGAGAGCGCAATGGAGGACGCGGTGCTGTTCGTGCCGCTGCCCGCGATGACGGGCACGCGGCGGTCGACGGTGCGCACGCAGCGCTCAATGAGCGCCATGCGCTCATTGTAGCTCAGCGTCGCGGCCTCGCCGGTTGTGCCGCAGACGACGATGGCGTCGGTGCCGCCTTGAATCTGGCGCTCGATGAGACGGTCGAAGGCTTCGAGATCGACATCGTCGCCGCAAAACGGTGTGACGATAGCGACGGCGCTGCCGGTAAACACACAGGGTTTCATAAAGGACTCCTTTCCATGACGCTTGACCGCCAAAACGGTAGGGGGGAGCGGCGGCCAAAAAGAGATACAGTTTTGCTTGAAAGCAGAGGGAAACTGTCGTATAATGTAAAATACGATTCATATGGATATGTTCAGCCGGGCGCAGAGCGATCGCTTCTGCAAAACTGGCTGTGGAGGATACTATGAAAAAATGGTGCAGAACGTTCCTGCTTTCCTGTCTGCTGTGCCTTTCACTGTGCACGCTCGCGCAGGCAACGGACGGTGAGACGCTCCGCGTGGGGCTCAAGTACGGCTCGGACGCGATGAGCGCGGCGAACCTTCAGAATTATTCGGCCTTCGGCGGCTACGCGCTGGGGTATTTTGACGCGGACGGCAGCTTTGAAGAGCTGGGCGCGCTGCCGCAGTTGTATGAAAAGATCACGGTGACGACGGATACGACCTATCATGTGCAGCTTTCCGGCACGTTTTACGATTACGACGACGCGTCACGCACAGCGGCGCAGTACAGCGGCGGCTTCGCTGCCTACGAGGATGGCGCGTTCTATGCGCGCGCTGGCAGCTACACGAGCCTGAGTGCGGCGCGGTCCGCGGCAGCCCAATACGGCGGCACTGCCGTCGGCGGCAGCAGCACGGGCGTGACGGTCATCGTGACGGGAACGGATACGATCCTCTTTGAATTCGACTGCGGTGGGAGCGAAAACCTCGGCATCCTGCCGATCGAGACGCGTGAAAAGACGGTCACGTGGTTCCGCGGCTACCGCTACTACGGCGGCTTTGAATACCAGCGCGTGAGCGGCGGGAACATCAATGTCATCAACGTGGTGGATCTCGAGGACTATGTCAAATGCGTCATTCCCTGGGAAATGAGCAAGGACTGGCCGGTCGAGGCGCTCAAGGCGCAGGCGGTCTGTGCGCGCACCTACGCGGTCTGTCAGACGAAGCATCGCGCGCAGGGCTTTGACATCTGCGCGACGACGCACTGTCAGGTCTATCAGGGCACGGCGGCGAGCGGCGCGAATTCCGATGCTGCGGTCGACCGGACGGCGGGGGAGTTCCTCTACTACAGCGGAAGACTCGTGCAGGAGGCTGTGTATTATTCAAGCAACGGCGGCGCGAGCGAGGACAGCCTGAACGTCTGGGGCAATGACGTCGGCTATCTCAAAGGCAAGATCGACCCCTATGAGGGCAAGATCGCCTCGATCATCCCACGGTACAACTGGTCGACGACGTTTACCGCGTCGGAACTCACAACGCTTCTCAACAACCGCGGCTATGGCATCGGCACGGTGAAAAACGCCTATGTCTCGGCTTATACCGACACAGGTAACGTCTATTCCGTCACCTTTACCGGTACGAGCGGCAGCAAGACCGTTTCGCGCGAGGCATGCCGGACGCTGCTGAATCTGCGCAGCCAGCGCTTTACGATCGGCGGCGGGAGCGAGAACGCTTACAGCGTGAATGACACGGGCGAAAGCGCCGCGCTCGGCTCTATGAGCGCGATCGACAGCAGCGGGAAGAGCTCGGCGCTGTCCGGCAATGTGTACGTCATCACGTCGAGCGGCACATCGCAGCTTGAGCAGCGGACGACGACATCGTCCGGCAGCGGCAGCTTTGTGATCTCCGGCAGCGGTTACGGGCATAATGTCGGCATGAGCCAGTGGGGGGCGTACTCGATGGCAAATCTCGGCTATTCCTACCGCGATATTCTGCAGTTTTACTACACGGATGTCAGCATCCGATGAGGGAAGAGAAACAACATGAAGACAAAAGATTTTGATTATTACCTGCCCGAGGAGCTGATCGCGCAGACGCCGCTCGAAAAGCGCGACGAATCGCGCCTGATGTGCCTTGACAAGGAGACGGGTGAGCTCTCACACCACCATTTTTATGAGCTGCCGGACTTTTTGAACCCCGGCGACTGCCTGATCTTGAACAATTCCCGCGTGCTGCCGGCGCGCCTTTTGGGCCAGCGCCTACCGGGCGGCGGCGCGTGCGAGGTGCTTCTGCTCATCGACCGCGGCGACAAAACATGGGAGTGCATCGTGCGGCCGGGCAAGCACCTGCGCAAGGGCGCAAAGATGCAGTTCGGCAACGGCGAGCTCAAAGCGGAGGTCGTGGACGTGTTACCTGACGGCAACCGCATGGTGAAATTCGACTTTGAGGGTATTTTCCTCGAGGTGCTCGAACACCTTGGCAAGATGCCGCTGCCGCCTTACATCAAGGAGGAATTGCAGGATCAGGAGCGCTACCAGACCGTCTATTCCAAGGTCAACGGCAGCGCCGCCGCGCCGACGGCGGGCCTGCACTTCACGCCGGAGCTGCTGGAAAAAATTCAGGCAAAGGGCGTGAACATCGGCTATGTGACGCTGCATGTCGGCCTCGGTACGTTCCGTCCTGTCAAGGAGGACGACATCGAGCAGCACGATATGCACAGCGAATACTGCGTTATCCCGCCTGAGACGGCGACACTTATCAACGAGACGAAGGCGCGCGGCGGACGCGTGATCTGCGTCGGTACAACGTCGTGCCGCACGCTCGAGAGCTGGGCACAGGAGGACGGACACATGGAGCCGTCCGCAGGCTGGACGAGCATCTACATCTACCCGGGCTACCGCTTCAAGGTGATGGATGCACTCGTGACGAATTTCCACCTGCCGCAGTCCACGCTCATCATGCTGGTCTCGGCGCTCGCGGGCCGCGAGCACGTACTGCATGCCTACGAAGAGGCGGTAAAAGAACGTTATAGATTTTTTAGTTTTGGCGACGCTATGTTCGTTTCCTGAAACGGGGGAAGACTATGTTCAAAGTGATTAAATACGAGGGCAAGGCTCGGCGCGGTAAGTTCAAATGCGCGCACGGCGGGGAAGTGCAGACGCCGGTTTTTATGAACGTCGGCACGCAGGCGGCCATTAAGGGCGGCGTGAGCGCGCTGGACTTAAAAAACCTCGGCTGTCAGATCGAGCTTTCCAACACGTACCACCTGCATCTGCGCCCCGGCGACGATGTGGTGCGCCAAATGGGCGGCCTCCACAAGTTTATGCACTGGGACGGCCCTATCCTGACCGACAGCGGCGGGTTTCAAGTATTTTCCCTTGCGGGCCTGCGCAAAATCAAAGAAGAGGGCGTGACATTCGCCTCGCACCTCGACGGCCGGCGCATCTTCATGGGGCCGGAGGAGAGCATGCGCATTCAGTCGAATCTCGGCAGCGACATTGCGATGGCCTTCGACGAGTGCGTGGAAAACCCGGCACGCTACGAGTACGCGAAGGCATCCTGTGAGCGCACGCTGCGCTGGCTGGAGCGCTGCAAGATCGAGCATGACAAGCTGAATGCCTTGTCAGATACGGTCAACCCGCAGCAGATGCTATTTGGCATCAATCAGGGTGCGACGTTCGAAGATCTTCGCATCTGGCACATGAAAGAGATCGCAAAGCTCGACTGTGACGGCTACGCCATCGGCGGCCTCGCGGTCGGCGAGCCGACGCAGACAATGTACGACATCATCGACGCGGTCGAGCCCTATATGCCGCAGGATAAGCCGCGCTATCTCATGGGCGTCGGTACGCCGTCGAACATCATCGAGGGCGTGGCGCGCGGCGTGGACTTTTTTGACTGTGTGATGCCGGCGCGCAACGCACGCCACGGCAAGCTCTTCACGTGGAGCGGCTCGATCAACCTCAAAAACGAGAAGTACAGGCTCGACGAGCGGCCGATCGACGAGCAGTGCGACTGCCCGACGTGCCGGAATTTCTCACGTGCGTACCTGCGCCACCTCTTTAAGGCGGAGGAGATCCTGGCCCTGCGCCTTGCGGTGATGCACAATCTGTATTTCTACAACAAGCTGACGCAGCGCATCCGCGACGCGCTCGACGCGGGAGAGTTTGCGGCTTTCCGAGCGGAGTACAGCACGAAGCTGTCGGAAAGAGTTTGATTCTTTGGATAAACCCCTTGCACAATAGTGAAATATCCGTTATAATACCAATATCTTTTGTTTTGGAAAGGAACTTGTACTATGGATAGCATTATCTTGCTGGTTGCGATGATCGCGGTGTTCTACTTCCTGATCATCCGCCCGGAAAACAAGCGCAAAAAGCAGGCAGAAAACATGCGCAACAGCCTCAAGAAGGGCGAGCGCATCACCACCATCGGCGGTCTGGTCGGCCGCATCGTTCAGGTGAACGACGCGACGGTCGTGTTCGAGACCTCTGAAGACCGTGTCCGCATCGAGGTCGCCAAGTGGGGCATCCAGTCTGCGGAGTCGATGGAGCAGGCGGCTGCGCCCAAGGCCAAGAAGGCTGACAAGGCGGAGAAGAAGGCTGAGGAAAAGCCTCAGACCGAGGAAGAGGCCAAGACTGTGGCCCTGCCGATTGAGGACAAGGCGGAAAAGGCTGAAAAGTCCGAGGATAAGCCCTCTTACGATCCTGAGATCAAGTAAGATCGACAACTGCATAGCATAAACAAACCTCCCCTGACATACGCTCATGTAGGCGAATGCAGGGGAGGTTTTTGCGTGGAAAAGACGGTGAACACCGCGTGGTACGCGAAAAAATGCGCGCTGGGTACGCTTGTGTGCTGCGGCACGGAGCTGGTGCTTTTGGTGCTGGCATCGGCGCTGATGCTGCGCGGTGCGATCAGCGAGGAGATGGCGAACGGCGCGGTGCTGGTCTGCGCGGCGGTCGCGGCGTTTTTGGGTTGCATGATCGGAGCGAGGAAGACAAGCAAGCGTGCGATGATGACGACGGGCTGCGCGGCGAGCGCATGGGTCACGATGCAGGTGATCGGCTTTTTTGTTTATGATGGGTTGACACCGGAGCGGTCGCTCGAGCTGGCGGCGGCGATGGCAGTCGGCGCGGTGGCGCCGCTCCTACTACAAAGAAACGGGAAAAAGGGGAGAGGCGCCAAGGCACGCGCTCGCCGCAAACGCAGGTGAACATAAAGCAATAGGCGTATTCACACGTTTTTGATCGGCGGTGGAGGAAATGCGGCGCGAAAAGCTGTAACAACTTGCACAAATGGAGCAAGAGCGACGGGAAAATATGACTTTTTCTGACTTGGGTGGTGAAGCGGAGAACTGCTTCCAGATATGGGGAACGGGTACGAAAACCACCCCATATCTTGGTAAAATGCCGACGCTTTTTCGAATTGTTTCAATAGTTTACATAATACGCTTTACATAATATTATGACATAATTAACAAAAATGGGAAAAGTTGGCAATTCCGCTTGCGAAAAGAGTGCAAACGGCCTATATTTATAGGTACGTTCTATCGTTTTGCTCCGTGGGCAGAATGCCGCTTCCCTTCACGAGGGGTGACATACTTGCTGAGTCGAACGAACAGAAGAGACCGCCGCGGCGCGCTGCCGCAGCGCGTGCCTGTGCCGATGCTGGTGTTATCGGCGTTTATTGTGTTGGGTGTGATCCTTGGGTACGTGTTTGCGCTCCGGTCGCTGCAGAGCGCGGGCGGCGAGCTGAAACAGTATTTCGATGCGTTTTTATCGGGCGGCGTGAACAGGCCGTTTTCGGTAAGGGCGCTGGGCGAAACGCTGCTGTGCTATTTCCGCACGCCGGGTATCGTGTTTTTGCTGGGCTTTGCGTCCATCGGCATTGTGGCGGTACCGCTCGTGTGTGCGTGCCAGGGGTTTCTTCTATCGTACTCGCTGTTCTGCTTTGCGCTCTCGCTCGGGCGGGGGAGCTTTCCGTTGCTGCTGGCGCTGTTCGGCATCCGGCTTCTGGCGGTGCTGCCGTGCACGCTGCTGCTCGGGAACGCGTCGCTTGACAAGTCCCGCGTGTTGCTGTCGCTTTCGCTTGGCGGCGGGGGACGGGGACGCGCAGTCAGCTACGGGAGCGCGTACTGGTACCGCTTTGGCATTTGTTGTGTGTGTTTGTTGTTTGCCGCTCTGCTGGAGCTGTGGCTCGTGCCGCAGTTTTTGCTGCTGGCGGCGTCTTGAGCTGTTTTTTAGGAAGGAGGGGTGCGATCATGGCCGACCTTTTGGCGCAATACGAAGAATATCTGGCCACGGAAAAGCACGCCTCCCAGAATACGCTCAGCTCCTATATGCGCGATCTGCACCAGTTCGCCGTGTATTTGGACGAGTTCCACCCCATGCCGCTGCCGCAGGTGACGCAGGAGGTCATCAGCGGCTATGTCGCCTGGATGGGCGGCAAGGGCAAGTCCGCCGCGACGATCACGCGCTCCATCGCGTCGATCAAGTCGCTCTACACCTACCTCCAGATGACCGGAGAGGTCAGCGCGAACCCGGCCAAGGGCGTTGCCGCGGTGAAGGTGGAGCACAAGTTCCCCGAGATCCTCACGGGCAAGGAGGTTGAGCTTTTCCTTGACCAGCCCCAGTGCGTGGACGCTAAGGGTTACCGCGACCACGCGATGCTTGAGCTGCTGTACGCCACGGGCATCCGCGTCTCCGAGCTTATTTCGCTCAACGAAGAGGACGTGAGCCTGAGCGCGAGCTTCATTCGCGCGCAGAGCAAGGGCAAAGAGCGCATCATCCCGCTCTATCCCGCAGCCGTCAAGGCGCTCTCGCACTACATGAAGGAGGTGCGCCCGCAGCTTCTGGCTGATCCGGAGGAAACGGCGCTGTTCGTCAACATGAACGGCGAGCGCATGAGCCGCCAGGGATTCTGGAAGATCGTCAAGCACTATCAGGAGACTGCCGGCATCTCAAAGGACATCACGCCGCACACGCTGCGCCACTCGTTTGCCGTGCATCTGCTCGAAAACGGTGCCGACCTGCGCTCCATTCAGGAGATGCTGGGCCACGCGGACATTTCCTCGACGCAGATCTACACGCATGTCGTCAAAAAGCACCTCAAGGACGTCTATCAGAAGGCGCACCCGCGGGCATAAAAAGAAGAATGAAAGGCCGCTCGGAGAGCGGCCTTTTTCATGCTGCGATTTCTCGTTGCATTTCGGACAGATGTTTGATATAATTTCTAAATAAGTATCGTGGGAGGTGATGCGCATGCGGATACTCGGCATCGATCCGGGCATCGCCATCGTGGGCTTTGGCCTGATCGAAGCGGACCGCGGCAGAACGCAGCTATTGAATTACGGCGCGATCACCACGCCCGCGGGACTGCCGCTGGCGCGCCGCCTTGTGCAGATCGAGCAGGACATGGAAGCGCTCATCGCACAGTTAAAGCCAGACGCCATCGCGGTCGAAGAGCTGTTCTTTTCGAACAACATCACGACGGGCATCGCCGTGGCGCACGGCCGCGGCATCATTTTGTGCACGGCGGAAAAGAGCGGCGTGCCGCTCTATGAATATACGCCAATGCAGGTCAAGCAGGCCGTCGTCGGCTATGGCCTCGCTGAAAAGAAACAGGTCATGGACATGGTCAAGCGGCTCTTAAAGCTCAAGGCCGTGCCGCGGCCCGACGATGCTGCCGACGCGCTGGCCATTGCCATCTGCCACGCGCGCAGCGCCACGTCGCTCCTGAGCCGCGTGGGCGGGAACGACGTCAAGCAGACCATTTAAGCAGGAGAGAGGCAGTTTATGTTTTATTATGTCAGCGGAACGGTCGCGCATGTGGAGCCGTACCTCGCCGTGATCGACTGCGGCGGCGTGGGCTACGCCTGCAAGACCACCAGCACGACGATCTCACAGCTGCATGTGGGTAAAGCAAGCAAGCTTTACACCTATTTGCACGTGGGTGAGGGGATCTTTGACCTTTACGGTTTTGCCACGCAGGGTGAGCTCGGGAGCTTCAAGCAACTCATCGGCGTCTCGGGCGTGGGGCCGAAGGCGGCGCTCGCGATACTTTCGGTCTGCACGCCGCAGGGGCTTGCGATGGCCGTCATCACGGGCGATGAAAAGGCGCTCATCGCCGCGCCGGGCATCGGCAAGAAGATCGCCCAGCGCATCATCTTAGAGCTCAAGGACAAGCTCACCAAGGAGCAGCAGGAGATCGGTATGCCGACCGCCCCCGGCATCGTTGCGGGTGAGAAGAGCAAGGCCGTCGAGGCCGCCGCCGCGCTGGCGGTGCTCGGCTACACGCAGCAGGACATCGCGGTCGCGATGAAGGGCGTGGACGTGGAAAACTTACCGCTTGAAGAGATCGTGCGCCAGAGCCTGAAAAAAATGGTAAAGTAACTTCAATGACAGAATTTGCGCCGCGCACGGCGCAAATCAAATTTGATCGTGATTTGCCACGACATGTGCGTGGCAAATCACACTTCGCGCAGAGCGAGTGTCGAATGAGCCGCTTTCAGCGGCTCATCGAGGCACAGAGCGGCGCGATATCCCCATCTCGTCGAAAGTCCACAGGACTTTTGACGAAGCGAAAGTGAGGGAGAGCTTTTGAGCATTGATTTTGGAACCGACATTTATGAAGAGCCTATCGTGGCCAAGACTTTCCTGAGCGAGGACGCGCAGGAGGGCTCGCTGCGCCCGAAGACGCTCTCGGAATACATCGGGCAGGAGAAGGCGAAGGGCAACCTTGCCGTCTTCATCGCGGCGGCGAAAAAGCGCGGCGAATCGCTCGACCACGTGCTGCTGCACGGCCCTCCGGGCCTCGGCAAGACGACGCTCGCGGGCATTATTGCCCAGGAAATGGGCGTGAACATCCGCATCACGTCCGGCCCCGCCATTGAAAAGGCGGGCGACCTTGCGGCGCTTTTGACGAATCTGAGCGAGGGGGACATCCTGTTCGTCGACGAGATCCACCGCCTGAACCGCAGCGTGGAGGAGATCCTGTACCCCGCGATGGAGGACTACGCCATCGACATCATCGTTGGCAAGGGCCCGAGCGCGAACTCCATCCGCCTCGATCTGCCGCACTTCACGCTCATCGGCGCGACGACGCGCGCGGGCCAGCTGTCCGCGCCGCTGCGCGACCGCTTCGGCGTCACGCTGCGCCTGGAGCTTTACACGCCGCAGGAGCTTTCGAAAATCGTCACGCGCTCGGCGAGCATCCTGAATGTCGACATCGATCCGACGGGCGCGCTGGAGATCGCGCGCCGCTCGCGCGGCACGCCGCGTATCGCGAACCGCATGCTGCGCCGCGTGCGCGACTTTGCGGATGTGCGGGCCGACGGCGTCATTACGAAGGAGGTCGCGGACGAAGCGCTCCGCGCGCTCGAGATCGACGACCTCGGATTAGACCCCATTGACCACAGGATGATGCACGCCATCATCGAAAACTACGGCGGCGGCCCTGTTGGCATCGAGACGCTGGCGGCGACCATCGGCGAGGAAGCCGTCACGCTGCTGGATGTTTACGAGCCGTATCTGATGCAGCTCGGCTTTTTGCAGCGCACGCCTCGCGGGCGCTGCGTCACGCGCAAGGCATATGAGCACTTAGGCCTCTCCGTGCCGAAGAGCATGGACGAAGTGCCGGAACAGCTTAGTCTATAAATGCAAACTACTTTACGGAAAAACTTCAAATCTTTTTGAGAAGAGGAATCAAAATCATGGGAAAACTGTTTGGCACCGACGGCATTCGCGGCGTTGTGGGAGAAAATCTCACGGCTGATCTTGCGTTCCGTACGGGCAAGGCCATCGCGGCCGTTTTGAAGGAAGAAAAGGGCAGAAAGCCGGTCATCACCATCGGCAAGGACACGCGCATTTCGTCCGATATGCTCGAAAGTGCGCTGATCGCGGGTATCTGCTCCGTCGGCGGCGACGTGATGCCGTTCGGTGTGCTGCCGACTCCGGCGGTCGCGTACCTGACCGTGCTCAAAGGCGCGGATGCGGGCATCGTGATCTCCGCCTCGCACAACCCCTACGAGCACAACGGCATCAAGGTCTTCAACGAAAAGGGCTACAAGCTGCCCGACGCGATCGAAGAGCAGGTCGAAGAAAAAATTCTCACCGACATCTATCCCGCCGCGACGCACGGTGAGATTGGCGTCCTGCGCCACGGTCTGCGGCAGTCGCGCGAGGCGTACATCGACCATTTAGCTGGCACGATCGAAGGAGACCTGTCCGGCCTGCGCGTGCTGGTCGATTGCTCGAACGGCGCGTCGTCCGCGACGGCACCGGAGCTCTTTGGCCGCTTCCGCTGCTTCTGTGACTTCATCCACCGCGAGCCGGACGGCGTGAACATCAACGACCACTGCGGTTCGACGCATCTCGACGACCTTGCACAAAAGGTCGTCGCGGGCGGCTATGACATCGGCGTCGCGTTCGATGGCGACGCGGACCGCTGCCTGCTCGTCGACGAGCAGGGCGGCGTTATCGACGGCGACAAGGTGCTTGCGGTCTGCGGCTCGGACATGAAGCGCCGCGGGAAGCTCTCGGGCGGCACGATCGTTGCGACGGTGATGTCGAACCTCGGCCTTCACGAGTTCTGCCGCGAAAACGGCGTCGGCCTCGTCTGCACGAGCGTGGGCGACCGCAACGTGCTCGAAAAGATGAATGAGTGCGGCTACAAGCTTGGCGGCGAGCAGTCGGGCCACACGATCTTCACCGACTACGCCACGACCGGCGACGGTCAGCTGACGGCGCTTCAGTTCCTCGACGTGCTCGCGCGCAGCGGGAAGAAGGCCTCTGAGCTTGCGTCCGTCTGCCCGCAGTATCCGCAGGTGTTGCTCAACGTCGCCGTTTCGCATGAGCGCGGCGTCAAGGATGCCATCATGGCGTCCGATGCACTCTCCGCGGCCATCGCGGAGGAGGAGGGGAAGCTCTCCGGCGAGGGACGCGTGCTCGTCCGCCCGAGCGGCACGGAAGCGCTCATCCGCGTCATGGTTGAGGCAAAAACAGAACAAATCGCCCTTCTTGCGGCTGAGAATTTGGTCAATGTGATAAAAATGCTGTAAAATCGTTAGCGCTAATACTGAATTTTCGTAAATACTTGACAAAACCTGAGCACAGAAGGTATAATACATGCAGTATCATCAGAGTGAGAGCCATCATAAAGAGCTTGCAGCCTGCACGGATGAGCAGTTGTGCGCCATGGCCGCCGCGGGCGACAGGGAAGCAGAAGAGCTTCTTGTCACGCGCTATTACGGAATGGTGCGCGCGTGTGCGCGTCCGCTTTTCCTCGCCGGCGGCGACGGGGAGGATCTGATTCAGGAGGGCATGTTCGGTCTCATTCAGGCGATACGGGAGTATGACGCTGACAAGGCGGCGTCGTTTCACACCTATGCAGAGATCTGCATTCGCAACCGCCTGTTCTCCGCGCTCCGTGCCGCCTCCCGCGGCAAGCATTATCCGCTGAACGAATCCATATCCCTTGATACCCCTTTCTTTGACAGTTCTTCTTACACCGCCGGTACTTTAGACCCCAGCCACACAGACCCCGAGCTCCTCATTGCGGAGCGGGACCACGTGGAGAGCTTACTCGAAAGTACCCGCAAGCACTTGTCCGAGTTCGAGGCGAAGATCTTAGGGTACTATTTGGAAGGCCTTTCCTGCCGAGAGATCGCGAAGGCCGTGGGCAAGTCTCCGAAGTCGGTGGACAACGCCGTGCAGCGCGTTCGCCGCAAGGCTGCGCAGCACATTTTTTCCGGCGATATCAGCAAACGCTGAACGCATATATTTTTTTCTGATTCAAAGAGAGGGTAAAATCATGTACGAAGACAAGACTTTAGTTTGCAAAGAGTGCGGCAAAGAGTTCGTGTTCACTGCCGGTGAGCAGGAGTTCTACGCGGAGCGCGGCTTCCAGAACGAGCCCCAGCGCTGCAAGGCCTGCCGCGACGCTCGCAAGAACGCCGCTCGTGGCCCCCGTGAGTACTTCACCGCAGTCTGCGCAGCTTGCGGCGGCGAGGCCAAGGTTCCTTTCGAGCCCAAGTCCGACCGTCCGGTCTACTGCAGCGAGTGCTTCGCCAAGATGCGCGCTGAGCAGTAATTCTTGTAAACGTTTTGATCGAAAGACGTCCGCTAATGCGGGCGTCTTTCTTTTTGGCTTTATGGCAGCTTCTTTTTTCATATTTCCTATTGAAAAAGTGCGAAAAATGGGATAAACTATTTTCAGCTATTTTCACGGAGGTGAATCAAACATGATCGAAATTAAGCGCGACACTATCATCGGTGACATTCTGGACGTTGCGCCGCAGACCGCGCCGATCTTCCTGTCGATCGGCATGCACTGCCTGGGCTGCCCCAGCTCCCGCGGTGAGACGGTGGAAGAGGCCTGCATGGTCCACGGGATCGACGTGGAGAAGCTGCTGGCTCTCGTGAACGAAGAGGCCAACAAGCCTGTCAAGGAATAAGAAAAGGACGCATACGGGTCTTCCGTATGCGTCTTGTTCGCTCAGCGAAAGGAGGGCGGCGGTGGAAAAGGAATTACAGCTTCAGCCGCGGCTGCAATGCATCGCAAGCCTTGTGCCGCAGGGCGCGAGACTGGCCGACGTCGGCACCGACCATGGGTATCTTCCCGTGTGGCTTTTGCAGCACGGGCGCATTGAAAGCGCCATTGCGTCTGACATCAACGCGCTGCCGCTTGACCACGCGCGTGGGACGGCGCGAGAATACGGCGTGACGGAGCGCATGGATTTTCGCCTCTGCCCGGGCCTTGCGAAGATCAAAGCAGAGGAGTGCGACGCCATCGCTATCGCCGGCATGGGCGGCGAGACGATCCTCGGTATTCTCGAGGCCGCGCCCTGGACGCATGAGGACGTGCATACGCTCATTTTGCAGCCGCAGACAAAGATCGACCTTCTGCGCTGCTGGCTCTGCGGGCACGGCTACCGCTTTTTGAGCGAGACGCTCGTGCGCGACAAGGAGCAGCTTTACGTCGTCTTCCGTGTGAGAGCGGGGATGGGGCAGGAGCTGAGCGAAGCGGACGCGCTGACAGGCTTATTGCTGCGGTCCGACCCGCTGTACGGCGAATACCTGTCGCAGCATCTTATAAAGCTCAATCGGGCGAGAGACGGCCTCGCCGTCTCGTCGCTCGCAGATAAGGAGGCGCGTATCGCGCATCTTGAAAATCTCATCGAAGAGATCGAGAGAAGAAAAGGGGAGTGGGAACATGGCAACGGTACATGAGATCGAACAGAGGCTTTTTTCCTGGGCGCCGCGCGAGAGCGCGATGGACTGGGACAATGTCGGCCACCTCGTCGGCGATCCCGAGCAGGAGGTCGAGCGCATTTTAGTCGCGCTCGATATCACCGAGCGCGTGGTGCAGGAGGCCATCGACTGCGGCGCGCAGCTCATCGTGTCCCACCATCCGGTGATGAACGTGCGCTGGCACGAGCGCGAGATGCAGACCCTTCGGCCCGACACGCGTCTCGGCGGCGTTTTGACCGCACTCGTCAAAAACGACATTTCCGCCATCTGCATGCACACGAATCTGGATGCTGCGGACGGCGGCGTGAACGACTGTCTGGCGAAAAAACTGGGCCTTAACGATGTTTTTTTGCTCAACGACGAAAAAATCGGGCGTATTGGCACACTTTCCTGCGAAAAAGGGCTTGAAGAGTTCCTGCGGGATGTGATAGAATTACTCGGCTGCGGCGGCTTGCGCTATTGCCGCGGCAGCGGGCGGGTGCACCGCGTAGCCGTCGGCGGCGGCGCGTGCGGCGAATACATCCCGCAGGCCATTGCGCAGGGCTGCGATACGTTCGTGACGAGCGATCTGCGCTACAACGATTTTCTGGATACGCGGGGACTCAACCTGATCGACGCAGGGCATTTTCCGACGGAGAACGTCGTCTGTCCGACGGTCAAGGCGTATTTGGAGGAGCATTTCCCCGAGGTGAAAACCGTAATATCGACGTCGCACAGAGACGTCATTCAATACTATCTGTAAGGAGAGATCACATCATGTCCGGACATTCCAAGTGGCACAATATTCAAAAGACGAAGGGCGCAGCTGACGCCAAGCGCAGCGCCGCCTTCACCAAGATCGCCAAGGAGATCATCGTCGCCGTCAAGCAGGGCGGCTCGGGCGATCCGAATAACAACTCCCGTCTCGCGACCGTTATCGCCAAGGCGAAGGCTGCCAACATGCCCAACGACAACATCAAACGCACCATCGACAAGGCGCTCGGCTCGGGCAACACCGACAACTACGAGTCCGTCACCTACGAGGGCTACGGCCCCGGCGGCGTGGCCGTCATCGTCGAGGCACTGACCGACAACCGCCAGCGCACCGCGCCGGAGGTCCGCCACTACTTCGATAAGTACGGCAAGGGTATGGGCGCGCAGGGCTGCGTCAGCTGGTCGTTCGACCGCAAGGGCGTTATCATCATCGACAACGAGGACGGAGACTACGACGAGGATGCCGTCATGATGGATGCGCTCGAGGCCGGTGCCGACGATTTCAACGCCGAGGATAACGTCTTCGAGATCACGACCGACCCCGACGCGTTCAACGACGTCGTCAAGGCCCTCGAGGAGAAGAACTACGCCTTCGTCAGCGCGGACATCAGCCTTGTCCCGCAGACCTACGTGAAGCTCGAGAGCGACGAGGACATCAAGAACATGGAAAAGCTGCTCGACATGCTCGACGACAACGAGGACGTGCAAAATACCTACCACAACTGGGACCAGGACTAAACCCCTTGCAAATGCTGACTTTTTCAGCAGTGTGATACCCGCAGTTGTGACATATCTTTGTCCTGCTATGGCGTACACGGCGGTTTCTGTTGTGACATACGATTACATTGATCAAAAAGAGCTTGAGAAGATATTCTCAAGCTCTTTTTCTATTTCAACTTTCGGTGCGTGAATGAAGAACTCCCTTGTAAGGGCAGGATCTTATGAAAGGGTGAACGGTTAAAAGATACCGTGGTTGTACTTGATTTGTCCATATAGAATGAAAGATAAGCCGATCACCAGCGCCGGAAGAACGATATAATCGATGGCATCTGCATTCCAGAATGTGACGAGATAGGATAGCACGAGGGAAACACCAATGACAAGCGTTCCCGTGCCAACGGCCTTGCCGTATTTGGGAACATCTTCCTCTTTTACTTTCCGACGGTTATAGGAATGGATCGTGCTGATATTTCCTTTTATATTTACGGTGCCAAGGGTTGACAGGAATATGCCCAATATCAGAAGCAATAAATGATCCATCGTGACCTCCCTAAAAATAAAATAATTCTTCAAATTTCTTGTCCAAAGCGATACAGAGAATGAGAGCCAACTTGGCAGTTGGGTTAAATTGTCCGGTCTCGATCGAACTGATCGTGTTTCGTGAAACGCCTACCATTTCTGCAAGCTGCGACTGCGAGAGCTTTTTTTCAAACCGCGCCTCTTTCAATCTGTTCCGCAATTTTAACTCATCGTTCATCCCTTTGACTCAATAAGCCGCAAAACAAAAAAGACGAAGCAGAGGATGAACATTGCGAAATACAAGACGGTGATCGTTAAGTCTGTTTTCCGTTTTGCTTTGATAAATCTTACCAGATAATGCGTACCAAGAATGCTGAAGTAGATGATCCATGGGCTGAAAAGCATCGTGTTAGCAGCCCAAACAAATAGAACCGAAACGAAGCAGCACGTGCCGGCTCCGATGCGGCTGGCAATGCTGCCGGCTTGCGCGGATATTTCTGCCTCTGCCAGGTCTCTGTTTTTGTTTTCTCTGCGGCTGATCGCCAAGATATCTTCTTTTTCCATAGGGCACCTCTCTGCCAAGTTTTCTTGTCAAGATTATAAATGCGCCAAGTTTTCCTGTCAATATATTCTGCTGAGATTCTTGCTGCTGACGCACTGAAAGTCCCGAATTTGACGTATTGGAGGCGTCCGCCTGTATGGACGTTGTACGTTCGAAAAGGCGAAATGGCCGACATTCGGCATTGACTCAACTTATATGGATATCCTATAAAAATATATAAATATTTCACTTGAAATTGTCACCATTGTTTGGTATTATATCTCGGCACGTCGGACGTCCAGTTTCGGCAGAAAAACAAGGTGCGCTGTGAGGAGGAGCTTTTTCCGCGGCGCGCTCCTGCTGTAACACCTGTATAGTCCCCCCTTGCACGGACGGCCGGGTGAAAGGAGAAACATATGAGTAAGAACAACAACACGCAGAAGATCGTTGGTCTCGGTCTGTTCACCGCTATTGTGATCGTTCTGCAGCTGATGGGCAGCTTTATCCGGTTTGGCACGTTCAGCATTTCGCTGGTGCTGGTGCCGGTCGTCATCGGTGCGGCGCTCTACGGTGCGGGCGCCGGCGCGTGGCTTGGCTTCGTGTTCGGCGTGGTCGTGCTGCTCAGCGGCGACGCGGCGGCGTTCCTCGGCGTCAACGCGCTTGGCACGATCCTGACAGTGCTCGTCAAGGGTACGCTGGCGGGCCTTCTCTCCGGCCTTGTCTACAAGGCGCTTGAGAACAAGAACCGCACGCTTGCCGTGGCGGTGGCTGCTGTGGTCTGCCCGGTGGTCAATACCGGCGTGTTCCTGATCGGCTGCCTGCTCTTCTTTATGGAGACCATCGGCGGCTGGGCGGATGCGATGGGCTTTGGCGCAAACGTCGGCCAGTATATGATCGTTGGCCTTGTCGGCGCGAACTTTATCTTCGAGCTCCTGTTCAACGTGGTGCTGAGCCCCGTGGTCGTGCGTCTCATTCGCATCGGCAAGAAGGAAGTTTGATTCATAAAAGAAAAGCGGCGGGCTCCCGCCGCTTTTTCTGCATTTTTGACAGTTTATGTCAGAAAAGAAAAAACGGGAGGGACGGCGATTTCCGCCGTCCCTCTCATATTTTGCACGAGCATGACTGTAAGCCGGGTTCTGTATTTGACAGTCATCTATCTACGCGCCGCGTTGCCGCGGTACTCCAGCCACCCCGGGAGCGGTCGGGCCAACCTATTGCTCCCATACCGGTGTTGCTCCGGATAGAGTTTACAGCATCGGACACTCTCGAGCCGACGGGTGCGCTCTTACCGCACCTTTCCATCCTTACCTGAGATACTTGCATACCTCGGGCGGTCTATTTCTGTTGCACTTTTCCTCAGATCGCTCTGGGCGGGCGTTACCCGTTATCCTTGCCCTGTGGAGCCCGGACTTTCCTCACAGCGGGCCTTTCGGCCTCGCCGCGCGACTGTCTGTCATACTCGCACAACTATTTTAGCCCATGGCGCGGGGCTTGTCAACGGAAAATGCATTGCTATTTTGCCGTTCCTGCGCTATACTATATATTGAATTTGTATGTGCAGACGAAAGGATGAACGTCTATGACGATACAGGAATATCTATCCTCCCTGCGGGGAAAAACAGCGGCAGTGCTCGGCATCGGCGTGAGCAACACGCCGCTCATCGAGCTTTTGTGCCGAAACGGTGTGCAGGTCATCGCCTGCGACAAAAAGAGCCGCGAAGACCTCGGCGAGCGCGCGAAGCAGCTGGAAGCGCTGGGCGCGCACTTGCAGCTTGGCGAAGGCTACCTCGATGATCTGCGCGCGGACGTCGTTTTCCGCACGCCGGGCATGCGGCCGGACGTTCCGGCGCTGCTCGATGCGAGATCTCGCGGCAGCGTTGTGACGTCGGAGATGGAGATCTTTTTCGAGGTCTGCCCCTGTACGATCATCGGTGTGACGGGCAGCGACGGCAAGACCACCACCACGAGCATCATTGCAGAAATGCTGCGCGCGGTGGGGAAGACCGTGTATCTCGGCGGCAACATCGGCCATCCGTTGCTGTGCGACGCGGAGAAGATGCAGCCTGAAGACTTCGCGGTCGTCGAGCTCTCGTCGTTCCAGCTGCTTGATATGAAGCGCTCGCCGCACATCGCGGTGATGACGAACCTTGCGCCGAACCATCTGGATGTGCACAAGGATATGGACGAGTACATCGCGGCGAAGGAGAATATCTACCTCCACCAGCGCGAGGACGACATCGCCATTTTCAACGAGGATAACGACATCACGCGCTCTCTTTCGAAAAAGGCATCCGCGCGGACGCGGCTTTTCAGCCGCCGCGAAGAGGTCGCGGACGGCGCATTCCTTCGCGGAGATACCATCGTCCTGCGCCATGACGGATGCGAGGAAGCGGTCATGCAGATCTCTGACATCCATCTGCCGGGGATGCACAATGTCGAAAACTACCTCGCCGCCGTGACGGCGCTCGACGGTTTGGTGCCCTACGAGGTCATGCGCGAGACTGCGCGTACCTTTGTCGGCGTCGAGCACCGCATCGAGCCGGTGCGGACGATCCGCGGCGTGCAGTGGTACAACGATTCCATCGCGTCGAGCCCGACGCGTACCATCGCGGGGCTCAACGCGTTCAACGAAAAGGTCATTCTGCTCGCGGGCGGATATGACAAGCATATTCCCTTTGCACCCCTTGCACCCGAGGTGGTAAAGCACGTCAAGCTGCTTATTTTGTGCGGCGCGACAGCGGACGCCATCGAAAAGGCCGTGCGCGAGTGCCCGGGCTATCACGGCAGCCCCGAGATCGTGCGCTGCGAGAGTCTGGAGGACTGCGTGAAGACCGCCTACGAGCGCGCAGTGCGCGGCGACGTCGTGACGCTCTCGCCCGCATGCGCGGCGTTCGACCAGTTCGCGAACTTCATGGAGCGCGGCAAGGCGTTCAAAAAGCTCGTCATGGCGCTGGGCGAATAGGGAAAAGCCCGCGCGGCATAGGCTTCACTGGAATCGGGGTGAGGCTCTGTGCCGAAATGGAGACACAGGAGACTTTCAGGAAAGAAGCGGGCGCTGCTGCTTGTGCTGTTTTTGCTCGCGGCGCTGCTGGCGCTCGCCATCGTGGCAATGACGCACCTAAAACCCGTGCTCACGTCGCTCGCAACGGCGCGCGTGTCAAATACGGTCAACGGCATCGTGACCGCCGCCGTGAACGAGACGATCTACAGCGGCGGCGTAGATTACGACCAGCTCATCTCCTTTGAAAAGGACAACGAGGGAACGATCACGGCGGTCAAGAGCAACATGGCGGAGTTCAACCGTTTGCAGTCCGCCATCATCGACGAGGTACTCGAAAAGCTCTCCGAGGTGACGACGAAGGAACTCTCCGTGCCGGTCGGCACGCTGCTCGGCTCGCCGTTTTTGGCGGGGCGCGGGCCGCTGATCCGCGTGCGGATGCAGTCGGTCGGCTCGTCGAGCGCGCATTTTGAAAATGCGTTCACGTCGGCGGGCATCAACCAGACGAAGCACCAGATTTACCTTGTGGTGGACGTGTACGTCAGCATTCTGCTGCCGGGCTTTTCCACAACGACAAAATTCAGCAACACCTATTCCGTGGCGGAGACCGTTATCGTCGGCTCTGTGCCGGACAATTACACCTATTTCAGCAATGGCGAGGACATGGAGCAGAACGCGGAAGATTACATCATGAACAACGGCTGACTGCCTTTTGCGCACCGCCGGAGAGAGGGAACGCACTATGGACAAAAATATCCGGATCGACGAGATCGTAACACGGCTGAATGCCGCCTCCGACGCTTACTACGGCGGGCAGGAGGAGCAGATGACGAACTACGAGTGGGACGCTCTGTTTGACGAGCTGACCGCACTCGAAAAAGAGACCGGCTATGTCCGGCCCGACAGTCCCACGCAGGTGACGAGCCATTCCGGAAACGAAATGGACGGCGAGGGGGAGAAGGAAGCGCACGAGTACCCCGCGCTCTCGCTCGCCAAGACGAAAAAGGTCGAGGAATTGCAGGACTGGGCGGGCGAGCGCGACATTTGGCTCTCGTGGAAGCTCGACGGCTCGACGCTTGTGGCGACGTATGACGGCGGCGCGCTCACGCGCGTTTTGACGCGCGGCAACGGCACCGTCGGCACGAACATCACCTATATGGCCTCCGCCATCCGCGGTATTCCCGCGAAAATCAGCGACAAGGGCCACCTCGTCGTGCGCGGCGAGGCGACCATCTCCTACGCAGATTTCGAGGCCATCAACGACACGCTCGAGGACGCGGACGACCGCTACGCAAACCCCCGCAACCTCGCCGCCGGCACGCTGGCGCTCGACAAGACGAATCTCGACAAGGTGAAAGAACGAAACGTGACATTCACACCGTTCACACTCGTCCACACGGATGAAGTGATCCGCTCCTGGGGCGCGCGGATGGACTATCTTGACCAAATGGGCTTTACAACTGTCGAGCGCGAGCGCACGAGCGCGAAGGACTTGCCCGACGCCATCGCGCGCTGGACGAAAAAGGTCGATTCCGGCGAGATGGGCATTCCAGTCGACGGCCTTGTCATCACCTACGACGACACGGACTACGCCGCGACCGGCAGCGTGACGGGCCATCACGCGACGCGCGCGGGTCTTGCCTACAAGTGGGCGGACGTTTCCGCCGATACGGTGCTCGATCACATCGAATGGTCGTGCGCAGCCTCGACCATCACGCCGGTCGCGGTCTTTGACCCTGTGCAGCTTGAGGGCACGACTGTCACGCGCGCAAGCCTCTGCAACGTCAGCGAGCTCGAGCGCCTCGGCATCGGCAAGGACCGCAAGACCGAGCTTCGCATCATCAAGGCCAACAAGATCATCCCGAAGTGCATCGCGGTCGTCAGGGCCGAGGGCAGCTATGAAGTCCCGACGGCCTGTCCCGTCTGCGGCGCGGCGACCGAGGTGCGTATCAGTCCCATCAGCGGCGTGAAGACGCTGCGCTGCACCGATCCGAACTGTCCCGCCAAGCACTTGAAGCGCTTTGTCCGCTTTGCGAGCAAGGGCGGGCTTGATATCGACGGCCTCTCCGTGCAAACGCTGCACGAGTTCGTCAACCGCGGCTATCTGCGCGATTTTGCCGACCTCTATCATCTGGACGCGCACGCGGACGAGATCGTAAAGCTCGAAGGCTTTGGCGAAAAGTCCTGCGCGAACCTGTTGGCGGCCATCGAAAAGAGCCGCAAAGTCGACCCCGTCCACCTGATCTTCGCCCTCTGCATCCCAAACATCGGCGCGGACGCGGGCAAGAAGCTCATCGCAGCGCTCGGCACGAAGGGCTTTTTATCACGCATCGAGAGCGGCGAGGGCTTCGAGGACGTGGACGGCATCGGCGTCGAGCGTTCAAACGCGCTCCTGAACTGGTTTGCTGACGATGAAAACAAAAAACTCTTCGACCGCCTGATGGCAGAGCTCACACTGGAGGACGTCGCCCCCAAGCAGGAGGCCGACGGAACCTGCAAAGGTCTGAGCTTCGTCATCACGGGCGATGTGCACCTCTTCAAAAACCGCAGCGCGTTCAAAGCCTACGTCGAACAGCAAGGCGGCGCCGTGACCGGCAGCGTCTCGGGGAAGACAACGTACCTCGTCAGCAACGACGGGGAATCGAATTCGTCGAAGACGAAAAAGGCAAAGGAACTGGGGGTTCCTATTCTTTCCGAGGAAGAATTTGTCTCTCGGTTCGGGGGTCCCGAATCTGCTGACTCTGCGGAAGTGCAAATCGGCATTGATACACTGCTGTGATCTGCTGCTGCACCGTGCAGCGGCGGTTTTCCGCACTGTGCGGAAACGGGCAACTAAAGGGGGATACTCTCTTTCAAAAGAGAGTATCCCCCTTTCAATCCCCCGAGAGAAATTTTACATTGGCAGTTTGTAGCTCGAAGAGCTGCACGCGCTGCGCAATCAGGTGCGGTGTACATGGCTTTGCCATGAATCCCTACCGCCTCGTTACCACTCTCAACCGCGCCTTACTACCGTGAGGCGCGAGTGACGTTTACTCGGCGGCAGACTGTGTGCCAAATGCGGCGTTGCTGCGCTCGCCGCATTGATGACACTGGCGGTAGACGGTGATTACTGCGAACTTCTACAAGATGGGCAGAGCGGTAGCGGATAGTAGAAGCAGAGGCAAATCGTCTTGCAATGCTGACGCGGCAACACCGCGCGCAGAGAAGTGCAATCGGCAAGCATTGCAGCTCTTCGAGCTGCTCGCTTGCAATGAAAGTCTTTCTCTTGGGGTTCCAAAGGGGCCATTCTCTTTTACGAAAGAGAATGGCCCCTTTATTTCGTGCAGCACCCGCGGTGCTGCTTTTCTCTTTCCGCTATGCGGAAAACCTTACATCATATCCTTGATATGATTCAGCCGATCCAGCGCAGCGTACAGCGTCTCATCCTTCTTCGCAAAGTGCAGACGCACAATATTGTTGATCGGTTCATTGAAGAACGAGCTGCCCGGCACGGCGCCGACGCCGGCTTTTCTCGCCAGCTGCTCGCAGAAGTCGACGTCGCTCTGGCCATTCTTGAGGTACGGGGAGATGTCGGCCAGCACGAAGTACGTGCCCTCGGGATCGGTGAAAGGGATGCCGATGTCGCGCATGCCCTCGGTGAAGATCTTTTTCATGTGCGCGTAGTGCGCGCCGAACTCGTCATAGTAGCTCAGCGGCATGTTGAGGCCGACGACGGCGGCCTCCATCAGAGGCGACGGGCAGCCGACGGCGTTGAAGTCGTGGTACTGGCGAATGCGCGCCATGATATTTTCCGGCGCGATGGCATAGCCGAGTCTCCAGCCGGTGACGGAGTAGGTCTTGGAGAGCGACGAGCAGGAGACCGTGCGCTCCCACATGCCAGGGATGCTGTTCATGTAGACGTGCTTGCGGCCGTCGTAGATGATGTGCTCATACACCTCGTCCATGATGGCGTAAACGTCGTAGCGGATGCAGAGGCCGGCGATGGTCTTGAGCTCTTCCTCGGTGAAGACCTTGCCGCTCGGGTTCGAGGGATTGCAGATGATGATGGCCTTCGCACCGCCGCGGAACGCATCTTCGAGCACGTTCGGGTCAAAGGAGAACGTCGGCGGATTCAGAGGGACAAAGACCGGCTCGCAGTCGGCCATGATGACCTGTGCGCGGTAGTTTTCGAAGAACGGGGAGAACATCACGACGCGGTCGCCCGGGTTCGTCAGGGCGAAGAGCGTGTCGACCATCGCTTCGGTCGAGCCGATGGTCGCGACGATCTCGGTCTCGGGGTCGATGGTGCGGCCCATGAAGTGACCGCATTTGCGCGCGATGGCCTGGCGGAAATTCGGCGCACCCATCGTGATGGGGTACTGATGGGGGCCTTCGTGGCTCACGACCTCGAGGCGGTCCATCATCTCCTTGGGCGGGTCAAAATCGGGGAAGCCCTGCGCTAAGTTGATCGCGCCGCATTCGTTGGAGATACGCGTCATTCTGCGAATGACGGAGTCGGTAAAGTGCTGGTTTCTTCTGCTCATTTCCTGCATGGGTGTGCCGTCCTTTCCATTGCGGTCAGTGCGGAACACGCTCGCAGAGCCGCGATCAAGTGAAGTTGTTCTTAATATTACATAAAGATGAGAGAATGTCAAGTATTACAAAGGACAACATGACGAAGTTCGACGCTTTGTCACGATAAAGCAGGAACGCGGCGGCCGCTTTTGTATAGAATGGAGCAGGCGAACGCCGGGAGAGGAGGGGAAAAGCATGTATTCGAATCCGCCGCCGCGCCCGCCGGGACCGCCGCTGTTCGGCCCGTGGCGCTGCGTGGGTGTTTGCGCGCTGGCGCTGGGGCTCGGTATTTTCATCGCGGCTGTTTTTCCGGTGGGGGCGCTGATGTTTCTGGTCGCATTTCTTCTCATCTTCTGCGGCATCGGCTGCCTGCGCAGATTCTAACATCGGTTGAAAAGGGTATGAATATTGGGAGGGGGAAAAGCATGAAAATTGTCGTTTGGAAGTCACCCAAGGTCCTCTCGTCGCTGCTGCGGCGCGTATTTGGCGTCAGGGAGGAAGCATAACGCGCGTCCACAGTGCATAGAGTGCAGTAACCACTTAGCCGAAGGAGAGGGACTGCAATGGAACTGGAATTGAAAAAGGAGCAGTTTGCCTGTTATCAGGCGTTACCGCAGCTCAGCGAGAACCGCGAGGAGACAACGGAGACCATCGTGCCGGACTATCTGCCGGACATCGCCCGCATCGTGGATGCGAGCGGGTGCCTTTTCCTGCGCAGCCGTGAGATCGCAGACGGAAAAGCGCAGGTGTCGGGCACGATCCGCATGACGCTTTTGTACGTGGCCGAGGACGCGCAGGGGATGAAGTCGTTTGAATACACGCTGCCGCTCGACGAGACGATCGAGGGGCGCGCGCTGAGCGGCAGCGCGGACAGCTGCCTCGACGGCCGGCTCTGCTCGTGCGAGGTGCGCATGCTCAACCCGCGCAAGGTGTTTACGCGCGTGAACGTGGAGCTGACGCTTACGCCCTACGTGCCCGCGTCGCTGAGCGTGTGCAGCGGCGTGAAGGAGCAGGAAGCCTACAAGATCGAAACGCTGTGCGAGAAAAAGGACATCGGTATTATCCGCGCCATTCGGGAAAAGGACTTCACATTTTCCGATGAAGTGCTGCTTTCGGGCACGAAGGAGCCCATTCAGGAGCTTTTACGCACAAAGTGCGCGCTGCGCGTGACTGACTGCAAGTCGATCGGCAACAAGATCGTGCTCAAGGGCGTCGCGCGGCTGGATGCCATCTACTTGGATGAGAGCGGGAACCTTGCGTCGATGAGCAGTGAATTGCCGTTTTCGCAGATCCTAGACGGACTTGCCGAAGAGGAGGGCGAGACGACGGTGCGCGCGTCGCTGCGCCTGACAGGCGCGGAGATCCATGTCGGCAGCGAGAGCGAGCCAGACAACAACCGCGCCATCTCGCTGCGGCTCTACATCAGCGCGTTCACAGCGGTGCGCGAGGTGAAAAGCGTTTGCTGTGTGGCGGACCTTTACAGCACGGCCTACGACCTGACCGCGAAGACGGAGACGGTCGAGCTGTGCGACAGCGCGGCGCTGGTGCTGCGCGAGCAGCTCGTGCGCGAAAAGATCGAGACCGGGGCCGAGGTGCAGACGGTGCTGGCGACGGACGTGATCTTCAGCAGCGCGGGCGTGAGCGGCGGGGGAGAGAGCGCGTCGCTGCGCGCGACGGCGAATCTGCGCGTGCTGTATCTCGACGAAAACGCCGTGCCGCTGCTCTCCGAGCGGCGGAGCGAGGTGCTGATCGAGACCGACCTTCCGGGCAGCGGACAGGCGCGGGTGCAGGACATGTACGCGGGCGAGATCGCCGCGTCCGTCGGCGCAGACGGCGTGGAGCTGCGCTTCCCCGTAACGTTTGCCGTCAGCGTGGCGGAAACGCCGCGTTATCCTTGTCTTCAGTCGCTTGAGGCCGAGGAGTGCGGGAAAAAGGACGAGAACGTCCCCTCGCTCGTGCTCCGCGCGATGAAGCAGGGCGAGCGGCTGTGGGATATTGCCAAGCTGTACCGCACAACGGTCGAGGCCATCCTCGCGGCCAACGAGCTCAAGGAGGAATCCGCCGCGGTGATTGGAAAGCTGCTGCTGATCCCGCGCAGGCGATGAGGAACGGAGGAAGAGGGTATGAGCATGAATACGGAGATCTATCAGGATATTTCGACCCGCACGGCGGGGGACATCTACATCGGCGTCGTCGGCCCCGTGCGCGCGGGCAAGTCGACGTTCATCAAGCGCTTTATGGAAACGCAGGTCATCCCGAACATCGACAATGTCTACCGCCGCGAGCGGGCGAAGGATGAGCTGCCGCAGAGCGGCAGCGGCCGCATGGTGATGACGGCGGAGCCGAAGTTCGTGCCGGAAGAGGCGGTGGACATCGCGCTCGACGAGGGAAGCAGCTGCTCGGTTCGGCTCATCGACTGCGTGGGCTATATGATCCCGGGCGCGACGGGGCAGATGGAGGGCGAGAGCCCCCGCATGGTCTCGACGCCGTGGCTCGACCACGAGGTGACGATGAGTGAGGCGGCGGAGCTTGGCACAACGCGCGTCATCCGCGAGCATTCGACCATCGGCGTCGTTGTGACGACCGACGGCAGTATCACCGATATCCCGCGCGAGGACTACATAGAGGCCGAGGTCCGCGTCATCCGCGAATTGCAGGAGATCGGCAAGCCCTTCCTCGTCCTGCTCAACGCGACAGAGCCGGAAAGCGATCGCGTGCAGGCAATGGCAAGGGATATCGCTTCACGCTATGGCGTGACATGTCTGCCCGTCAATTGCCTGACGCTCGACGACAACGCGGTGGGAATGATTCTCAAGGCCATCCTTTACGAGTTCCCGCTCTGCGAGCTGGACCTCTTCATCCCGCCGTGGGTCGAGGCACTTGCCGACGATCACCCGATCAAAAGCGGCCTCTATCAGGCCATCCGCGAGAACACAGGCAGCCTCCACTGTATCCGAGAGGTGCAGGGCGCGATCAGCGCCATCGGCGGCTGCGAAAGCGTCAGCAGCGCGCGCATCACGTCCATTCAGCTCGGCACGGGCGTCGCCGCGGCGGAATTGCAGCTCCCGCGCGCACTGTTCTACCGGACGCTGAGCGAGCAGTCGGGCTTCGATGTGAAGGATGACGGCGATCTGCTGAGCCTTCTCACTGAGCTCTCGTCGGTCAAGGCGGAGTACGACAAGGTGGCGCAGGCGGTGTCCGATGCGCGCGAGAGAGGCTACGGCATCGTTGTGCCGACGGTCGATGAGCTGAACCTCGAAGAGCCGGAGATCATGAAGCAGGGCGGGCGCTACGGTGTGAGGCTCAAGGCGAGCGCGCCGAGCCTGCATATCATCCGCGCCGACATCGAAACGACCGTTTCGCCCATCGTCGGCAACGAAAAGCAGAGCGAGGACATGGTCAACTACCTCTTGCAGGAGTTCGAGGGCGACACGACGAAGATCTGGCAGTCCAACATCTTCGGCCGCAGCTTCCACGAGATCGTGAACGAAGACTTGCAGGCAAAGCTCAAGCACATGCCGGACGACGCGCGCCTCAAGCTCCGCCAGACGCTTGAGCGCATCATCAACGAGGGCACGGGCGGTCTCATCTGTATCATCCTGTAAAGAAACAAAGCGAGAGGAGGTTCCTCTCGCTTTGTTTCATTCCTGTAACTGGAATGTCATCACTTTGTAACTTGTTATTTCTGCTGCCCGCTGTTATGCTGTTCTATAAGAAGAATAACAGGAGGAAGAGGATATGAGCCGAAAGATCGCGCTGCCGCTGCTGGTGGCAGCGGCGCTTGTCAGCATCATCTTAGCAAGCCGCACCCCGCAGCCCATCATAGAGGAATTGCCACCGGAGGAGGCTGACGCGCCCACCGCGCTGCTCACGCAGACCGAGGAGGTCGGTGATCAGACCGTCACGCTGAGAGTCTACGAGCCGGATGAGGCGGGCTATGCGCGCTACGCGCTCTTTGGCGCGGACGGTGCGGAGATCGACATACCGTTCGGCGTGGATCGCGGCACGTGGATCTGGAATGGCAACGCTGCCGAAAAAGTCTCCCTCACCGCACGGGACGATGTGCTCGGATTTCCGGGCTTCGAGCTTGAAACGATCCAAGGCATAGTTATGACAGTTTGTGACTTCTATGCGCTGACGGAGCAGGGCTTCGTCTATGCGGGCAGGACCGTTGGCTATGACTTTGATGATGCGGCGGAGGGCGACGGCGCGTGGCCGCTTGATCTCACAGGAGATGGGCGCAGCGAACTCATTACGCGCAGCACCTTTGGCGACGGTATGTCGTGTGTTTTTGTCTACCGTTGGAACGCCGCGGAGGGGGGCTCTCAGCGCAGTGAGGTCGACTGGGATAAGGCGGACGCGCAGCTTGCGCGCCTGAGTGCGCCCCTCGGCGTGACCGCGCGGGCGGAGACCTATCACGCACAGGACAATACCGTTACGCTGACGCTCTACACGGAAAGCGGCACGAAGGAAACGACGCTGCCGCTTACCACAGATGTTCTCGGTGAGTGGTCCACGGAATAAGCGGAATGCGTGGACCAGGATAAAAAAGGAACCGATTCTTTTGAATCGGTTCCTTTTTTACTGAAAAATTTACTTGGCCAGCACTTTTTTGAGTTTGGCAAAACGGGGGAGGGAGTCCTCCTTCGGGAGCTTGGGCTCGCCCTGGATGAGGGGCAACACATAGTCGATCAGCTCCTGCTTGACACCGTTGTGCGCATCGTTGATCCACTCGAGCGGGATCTTCTTCTCGAAGTTCGCGACCGAGGTGAGCGGCAGCAGCTTCGTCTTGCAGACGTAGTGACCGTCGATGGTCTCGCGCTCGAAAGCGACCATCTTGTCGGTGATGCCGGCGACGGCGTTCTCCACCGCGGCCTTACCGG
>ERZ840096.142-NODE-142-length-120000-cov-17.796824_pt1 | contig 120000 bp, 118 predicted proteins | sample MGYA00519878_ERZ840096 | MGnify/ENA primary metagenome ERZ840096 (study PRJEB31850, sample SAMEA3708865) | human gut metagenome | biome: human gut; feature: human-associated habitat; material: faeces | place: China | collected 2014 ... | reverse complement strand
CACGACATCTTTGCAGACGAAGTCTGAAAGTGTCATAGTGGGTTACACACATTCAGAGAATGTTGTGTAATGGCTTCGCCCTGTCTGGAAAGGAGAGAAAAATGGCAAAAACCAATAAGGCGGATATGAGTTGTGCAAGGGTAAAACAGTACACCGCTTTTGATGTGAGCAAGGCGGAAAGGCACAATGAACGCAAGAATGAAACCTATGAAAATATGAATGTGATTACGGAACGCATAGCCCTTAATGTGCATTTCAAAAAACCGACTGTCCCAACCTATATGGAGCAGTTAAAGCAGATGGAAACAGACGGGTTAGTATCGCTTCGTGGACTGAGGAAAGACGCTACCCTTTTCAATGAGATTGTGATTGATGTGAATACGATGTACTTCGAGCGTAACGGTGGTTATGAATATGCAAAGCAGTTTTATGAAGAAGCCTATCATTTCATCGAAGAAAAATTCGGTGCTGATAATGTTATATCGGCAGTAATGCACGCTGATGAAATCAATGTAGCCGCAACCGAGGAACTGGGAAAAGAGGTTTACCATTATCATCTTCACGCAATGGTTCTGCCTGTTGTGGAGAAAGAAATCTTATGGAGTAAGCGTTGTAAAAACCCCGAACTGCGAGGAACGGTCAAGGAAGTGGTTAATCAGATAAGCCATTCAAAGAAATGGAAATCGGATATTCCAATGACCGATGAAAAAGGAAATCCATTGTTAAAGAAGAACGGCAAGCCGATGTTTCGAGCTTCGTACAGCATACTGCAAGATGAACTGTTTAATTATATGACGGAACGAGGGTTCAAAGGCTTTCAGCGTGGCGAATACGGAAGTACAGCAGAGCATTTAACTTCCCTGCAATATCAAATCCAACAGGACAAAGAACGATTGGAGAAGTTGCAGAAGCGTATTCAAAAGGAACAGGTTAAATATGAGCCTGCCCGTCATATCTCAAAGACCTTAAACGAGATTGACGGTATGGGACAGAAAACCTTTACGGGCAAGATGGCAATATCCAAAGAGGACTACTCACAACTGACTGCCCTTGCAAAAGAGGGAATTACCAGTCGTGCGGAAATCAATAAGTTGGAGCAGAGTGCAAATTATTACCGACAGAAATATTTTGACAGTGCAAACGCATTGGAGAGAATGAAAACCAAATACAACGAACTGAAAGAAAAGTGCAGACCTTTTCTTGAAGCGTTGGAGCATTTCCCCGAAGTTGCTAAACTTTTTACCGAAAAAGTGAAGCAACTTTTTTCTTTTAAGGAAGCACAGGAACGAGCCGAAAAAGAAGCAAGGGAAAAAGAAAGACAGGAGCGTATCAAGGCACGAAGAAACAAGCGTGGTATGGAAAGATAACCATTTCCATTATACTCACGACTTAATGACTTCTTGATATGTTCCGATGAAACAGGCTGTATTTGTGGGGTGTTCCAAACGGAATGCCCCACAGTCAATTTATGAAAAGGAGAAACGGACTATATGAAAGAAAACACTTTATCTTATACAACGCGAATAGGCAAAACAACTTTTATTGTCAATGTGAAGCAATCGGAAAGTGCGAAGAAGCCTTTGAATACGGTGTTTCAAGAAATATGCAGACACGAGATGTTGGGAGATTTTTCAGCGGATAAATATTTGAATTTAGAAAACTTACAAAAATCATCTTGACAAACTCGTTCCCGAGGGGACGGGCTACCGTGCCAAGACCTGCTTTTCCAAGTTCAACAACCTGCCGGAGCTGATCTCTGTATTCAAAAATGTGGCGGACATCCAAACGGCGGATATGCTGAACCTGCCCGTGCCGGAGGCACACTACCACAACATCGCCCTGAAGCCGTCCGAGTATCAGAAGCAAATGGTAGAGTCGCTGGCGGAGCGGGCCGAGCAGGTACGCAACAAGCAGGTGGACAGCAGCGTGGACAACATGCTGCTGATCACCAACGATGGCCGGAAGCTGGCATTAGACCAGCGGCTCATCAACCCCATGCTGCCCGCCGACCCGGAGAGCAAAGCGGTCAAGTGCGCGGAGACAGTATTTGACATCTGGCGGCGCACGGCGGAAAAGCACTCCACGCAGATGATCTTCTGTGACCTGTCCACGCCCAAGGGCGACGGTGTTTTCAGCGTCTATGACGACATCCGCAGTAAGCTGGTAGCGATGGGCGTGCCGGAAAATGAGATCGCCTATATCCACGACGCCAAGACGGAGACGCAGAAAAAAGACCTGTTCGCCAAGGTGCGCGCCGGTCAGGTGCGTGTGCTGCTGGGCAGCACACAGCGCATGGGCGCCGGTACCAACTGCCAGCAGAAGCTGGTGGCATTGCACCATTTGGACTGCCCGTGGCGTCCCGCAGATCTCCAACAGCGGGAGGGACGCATCATCCGGCAGGGCAACGAAAATGCTGAGGTGGACATTTACAGCTACGTCACCGAGGGTACGTTTGACGCCTATCTCTATCAGTTGGTAGAGCGAAAACAGAAATTCATCGCGCAGATCATGACCAGCAAGAGCCCAGTGCGTTCCGCCGAGGATGTGGATGAGCAGGCACTCTCCTATGCGGAGATCAAAGCACTGGCCAGTGGTAATCCGCTCATCAAGGAAAAGATGGATCTGGACATTGAGGTATCTAAGCTGAAACTGCTGAAAGGCAATCATCTCAGCCAGCGGTATGCGCTGGAGGACGCCATCAGCAAAACCTTTCCCAAGTCCATCGCGGAAACACAGGAAAGGCTTGCCGGATACGGCGCAGATATTACCACGGTCAGGGAGCATACTGCGCCCAATGCGGACGGTTTTTCTCCCATGACGCTGGCGGGTAAGGTCTATGCCGAGAAAAAGGCAGCAGGCACGGAGCTGCTGACACTCTGCCAGAATATGCTGACGCCGGAGCCGATGCAGATCGGCCTTTACCGCGGCCTGACGCTGGAGCTGTCCTTTGACAGCTTTTCGCAGGAGTACCGGCTGGCCATGATCGGACAGCTGCGCCATGTGGTGACGCTGGGCACGGATGTATTCGGCAATATCCAACGCATGGACAATCTGCTGGAAAGTCTGCCGGTAAAGGAGCAGGCTTGCCGAGAAAAGCTGAGCGAGCTGCACTCCCAACTGGAAACGGCAAAAGCGGAGGTGCTGAAGCCCTTCCCCCGAGAGGAAGAATTGAAGGCAAAGCTGCTGCGATTGGAGGAGCTAAACGCATTGCTGAACATCGACAAGCGTGAGCCGGAGATCGTGGCGGATGCAGAAGCACCGGAGGCTTGTGAGCAGCCGCCGGTAAGAAAAACAACGGATTTGGAAAGGTAGGTCGATATGGGGTATCAGGAGAGCTGGTTTTATATGGAGCCGCAGCGAAAATTTGATAAGCTGATCCGCGCATACGAGCGGGCGGAAAGCGCCGGGTACTATAGGGTGGCCGGCGCAGAGCCGTGCTCTGTGGCGATACTCAAGCAGCCCTTCGGGGATGTGCCTGCAGGGTCAAAGGTGCTGTGGGTGTGCGGTGACAGAGGCTTTCACAGTGTAGGCGGCTTGTTCGGCGATGCACTGCACTGTCGGGCGAGAATCTGCGTGATCCCGGTAGAGGAGGTGCTGGAACCGGGGGATGTTCGGTTGGAGGGCATCGATCTGGACAGCGCCGTGCCCACGGAAAATGACTATATGCGCCGGTATAGCGTGCAGAACTATGCCCATCGAATGCGGACGGGAAGGGTAAGGTGAACAAACAGGTGAATATGACAAAAGAAGAATTGAAAATCAAGCTGTACGAAAGGATGGCGCAACGCATTGGGGACGAGCGGTTTGGACTCCCGGCACAGCAGGCGGCAGGCCGGTTCACGGCGCTGCAAGAGCAAATGGGCGGCCATGTGGGAGTCTATGCGGTGGACAGCCATTCCTGCGTGGTCGATGCCGCCATGGCGAAACTGGCCGAGCCGGAACGCAGACCGGAGCGAGAGGGGGCGGATAAGCGGGCACAACTGGAGAGATGAGGGATTTTCATTGCACCGTAAGAGGTGAGGTGATATAATGAAATTAGATGTACTCGGCCTAAAGCAGACACTGCTGTACGCGCAGGAAACATTTGCGGCAACGAATGGGAGGAATCGGCACATGAGTAATTGGGTGACCAGCGGAAACGACATCCACCCTGAACAGACGGAGATCATTATGTATCAGACGGAGGATGGCCTGACAAAAATCGATGTTCGTATGGAAAACGAAACCGTTTGGCTGACACAGGCACAGATGGCGGAGCTGTTCCAACGAGAGCGCAGCGGCATTACGAAACATATCAAAAATGTATTTGCCGAGGGTGAGGTGGATGAAAAAAGCAATGTGAAAAATATTCACATTGCAAATTCAGATAAGCCAGTTGCGTACTACAGCTTAGATGTTATCATCTCCGTGGGCTATCGTGTGAAATCGCTCCGTGGCACTCAATTCCGTATTTGGGCCAACTCCGTACTCAAAGAATACCTCATTAAGGGCTTTGCCATGAACGATGAGCTGCTGAAGCAAGCTGGCGGCGGCAACTATTTTGATGAACTGATGGATCGTATCCGCGATATCCGATCCTCTGAAAAGGTGTTCTGGCGCAAAGTGCTGGACATTTATGCCACCAGTGTGGATTATGACCCGAGGACAGAATCCTCCGTCCTTTTCTTCAAGACCGTCCAGAATAAAATGCACTGGGCTGCTCATGGTCAGACAGCCGCAGAAAAGATTTTTTACAGTGTGGATAGTAGTAAACCCAATATGGGGCTGCACTCATTTTCCGGAAATCATCCGACACAGAGCGATGCCCTCATTGCTAAAAACTATTGTACGGAAGACGAGCTGCTGGCACTCAATGACATTGTATCGGCTTACCTTGATCTTGCAGAGATGCAGGCACGACGCCGCATACCCATGTATATGTCTGACTGGATCGACACACTGGACGGCTTTCTCAAGCTCTCCAAGCACGAGATCCTGACTCATGCAGGAAAAATCAGCGCGGCCACGGCAGAGAAGAAAGCTAAGGAAGAATATCGAAAATATAAGGAACTTCAGTCCGCCGAATTGTCCAGAGGGGAAAAGGACTATATTGCCGCATTGGAAAGTGCCGAGCAAAAATTGCTGAAAAAGAGCAACCAATAAGGCCAATTGTATTATCAAGAGCCGTTTGTAGAAATGCAGGCGGCTTTTCTCTTACATGGAGGTGAACAACCATGCCCTATGTATCCAAGGAGCAGCTTACTGCTGCACGGGAGGTGGATCTGCTGACCTACCTGCGTTGCTTCGAGCCGCAGGAGCTGGTGCATATCAGTGGCAGCACCTACGCCACCCGCACCCATGACTCTTTGAAAATTTCCAACGGGAAATGGTTTTGGTGGTCGCGTGGGATCGGTGGAAGAAATGCTCTGGACTATCTGACCGCGGTAGAGGGCTTATGGCTTCCGGAGGCTGTGCAGCGCATCCTCGGAGAATCGCCCTGCATACCGCCTCCGCCAAAGCCAGCCGTACTGTATCCGAAAACTGAATTTACGCTGCCGCCCAAACACGCCGATAATCGGCGTGTTTTTGCATATTTACGCAGCCGCGGCATTGACGCCGAGATCATCAACCACTGCATCAAGCACGGGCAGCTCTATGAGGATGCTGTCCGCCATAACTGCATATTTGTTGGCTTTGCAGAGGGGAAGCCTGCCTATGCCATGCTGCGGGGAACGCAGCGGGAAAAGCGGTTTGTCGGTGAAGCAGCAGGCAGCGACAAGCAATTTACCTTTGCTGTACCCTTGGCACCGAGCAACGGATCGACCCTGTGCGTTTTTGAAGGAGCCATTGATGCACTATCCTATCTGACATTGCTGAAGCAACAGGGCTCGGACTGGCGCAAGGCAAATACACTGGCGCTGAGCGGCATTTCCGGTAAGGGACTGCAACGATTGCCGCCGGCACTTACGCAGTATTTGAAAGCTGCACCCCATATATCCCGCATTGTGCTGTGTCTGGACAATGATGAGCCGGGACGGAAAGCAGCGGCGGTGTTGAAGGAACTGCTGAGAGGATACGAGGTCATTGACAGACCTCCGGTGCGGGGAAAAGACTACAATGATCTGCTGCGGTATCGGCGTGACGCGCAGCGTGGCGAAGCCCGCTGATTTCTTTTTTCGGCGCAGTAACGCGGGACGCGGTGCATAGCGCCGCTGTCCCGGCAAGCATAGCATTTTGACAGCAAAATGCGCTTGTTAAGGGGCAAGCCCCCTAAGACCCCCATTAAAAACGAGGAGGAAACTCATGAGAGGAATTGCAAAGCGAATTTCCCTGCGGCTGGACAGCGCAGAATACGCACACTTGAAGCAGCTCTCCGCAGATACCGGCCTAAAAATGGAGCCGGTACTCCGCAGGCTGATTGTAGGGGCGGAGCTGCGCCCCCGTCCGCCCGACGAACTGCCGGAGCTGCTGCGCCAGCTTTCCGGCATGGCGGTCAATATCAATCAGATCGCCAAGGTGGCCAATGCCCGCGGATTTGTCCGCATGGAGGACATCGACCGCATTAAGGCAATGCAGGGTCTGCTTTGGCGGACGATGAAACGCCTTTGATATGGCCATTGTTAAGATCATCGCCATCCGCGACCGACTGGATAAGCGCGTGAATTACGCCATCAACGGCGAAAAGACCACGCTGGACGCTGGCATTACTTACGCTGTAAATTCAGAGAAAACAAAGCAGCATTTCTTTGCGTCTGCCATTAATTGTGAGAGCTGTGAAACAGCTTATGCCGAGATGCAGGAGACAAAGCGTTGCTTCGGAAAAGCGAGCGGTGTGGTAGGGTATCACTTCATCCAGTCCTTTGCACCCGGAGAGGTGACGCCGGAGCAGGCGCATCGTATCGGCATGGCTTTTGCCGAAAAGCTCTTTGGCGGTCAGTGTGAGGCGGTCATCGGAACACACTTGGACAAAGCCCATCTGCACAATCACATTGTAGTGAATTCCGTATCCTTTGTGGACGGCAGAAAATATCACAGCAGCCCCGGCAGCTACTATTTTGATGTGCGAGGCGCATCCGATGCGCTGTGCCGAGAGAATGGGCTATCCGTCATCGCGCCGCAGGGCAAAGGAAAGCACTATGCCGAATGGAAAGCGGAAAACACGGGTAAGCCCACCATCCGCAGCATCATCCGCGCTGATATTGACCGCGTGATCGAGAACGCCTACACCTTTGACATATTTCTGATGCTCCTGCGGCGGCTTGGTTATGTGGTGCAGAACCAGCCAAACCGCAAATATGTGACCGTGCTGCCGCCGGGCGGCAAACGAGCGATCCGGCTGGATAGGCTTGGTGACGGGTATACGGAGCAGGACATCCGCATCCGACTGGCCGCCCGGCGTGAAGGCGCGGTACTGCCTGCCCCTGTCACAAAGTGTAAAGGCAGGCGTTACCGAATCAAGGGCAAGCACCCAACCGTGCCGAAACGAAAGATCACAGGCTTTCAGGCTCTTTATCTTCGGTATCTGTATCTGCTGCGAGGGACACGAAAAAAGACCCGATTCCAGCGTGTCCCTTTTTCCATGCGGCAGGAGATCGTTCAGCTGGAACGGTACGAGCGGCAGTTTCTTTACCTGTGGTCAAATCATATCACCACGGCGGAGGAACTGGCCAACCGTACCGGCGAACTGGAGCGCGAGATTGAAGCAGGCGTCATACAGCGAAAACCACTCTATCAGGAAAGGAGGCGAGCAGCGGATGAGGAAGGCAAAGCGCGGTGCAGCGCTGAGATTGACCGGCAGACTGCCTCCCTGCGGGAGAAACGCAGGGAATTGACCCTGTGCCACGGGATATTGGCGGATGTACCGCATATATCCCAACAAGTAGAGCAGGCGGAAGCCATGCGGCAAAAGCAAGTCAAAAAGGAGGAAAAACGCCATGAATACCAGCGGTGAAACTGCCGAATTGGTGGTAAAAGAGGGTATCCAAATTACGGAGAGTGCCGTTAAACTGGCGGGCTTGGGTGCGAAAAATTTGGCAGCTCTGCTGATTGCCATTGCCAAGGACAACCCAAAGCTGTCCGGCAAGACGGGGCTGAAGCGGCTGATCCAGGACGGCGAGGAGTTGACTATTTTCTCCGTCAAGCAGGAGGATCTGAAAGACTTTCAGATGGAGAGCAAGCGCTACGGGGTGCTGTTCTATCCCGTTATCAACAAGGTGGAGAAAACCGGCACAGTGGAGATCATGGCCAAGGCCAAGGATGCCAAGCAGATCAACCGTATCTTTGAACGGATGGGCTATCCCGCGTCAGTACGGGAGGACGCCGCAAAAAAAGCAAGCGCCCGCGCTCCGTCCGAGAACAGCTCCAAGGAGCGCGGGAATGGTGCCAGAATCTCTACCGAGATGGCATCTGAGAAAAAGCCATCCGTCCGAGCAAAGATGCAGGAGCTGAAGAAAGTGTCCGAACAGATGGTACGGCAGGCCAAAACCATTGCCGACCAGGAGCACGAACAGAGATAAGCAAAAATTTGACAGCAAACCCTTGTATCCGCATAATGGTATCATCTTAGTACGAAGGGATGATGCTGCTATGAAACGAACCGCTTTCTGCGTGACATTGACGCTATGCGCGATATTCTTGGTGGGCTGTGCAGCACAAGTGCAAAGCAAAACACAGACACCTGACTCTGCACCGGCAGAATTGCCTCAAGTTCGGGGAACCGACAATGCGGCAGAAGCGGCGGATACGCCGTTGCTGCCGGCAGAGGGTAAGGCTACCGAAACAGATGCCGGTGTGGAGTCATCAAAGTCCACACCGCAAACGGATGATTCAGCAGATAAGGCGGCAGAAAAGCAGCCTGCATCCGGCAAAACGGTGCAGCCTGCTGTACCTGAGCCGCCGGCAACATCTAAGCAAGAGCCTACACCAACTCCCACGCCTGAACCAACTCCTACGCCGACGCCCGAGCCTGATCCTGCGCCGCCTGCGGTCGGCGGGGACATCTATTCCATCGCGGAGGCCGTGCGGGCGGGCAACGAGTATGCGAAGGTGCAGTGCGGCGTGACCATTGACACCGGTCTGACTGCGGAGAACACCAGCTACTTCCCCGGCACGGCAGACAGCGTGGCGTGGCTGGCGGCCAACGGCGGGCAGGAGGCACTAAACCGCGCGGTACGGGGCAATGTGGACGCCACCTTCCAGTATTTGGCAGCCATGGACAGTGCGGATGCCGTCAGAGCCTATGCACGGTTCAACTGCACCGTGCGCTATAGCGCAGCATCGGACGAGTACATCGTGGTGGTGCTGTACGGATAAAATCGAATACCCAACAGAAGGCCGACAGCGTGAGCTGCCGGCTTTTGCGTTGGGAGAAAGGATATTATGAAGAAAACCATTCCCAAGCTGCTGACGCTGGTGTGCCTGCTGGCGGCACTCATGGGGCTGTCCGCTGTGACAGCTCACGCCGAAACCATCTCCGGCACCATCTCGGGCGGCAGAAATTATCACTACTATGAGGACAAATCCAATGTGCCCCAGTGGGGTCCATTCATCAGCACGAAGCTGAAATACTTTACAAGGAGTGATACCGGCAAGACGGTGCCTGCCTACTGCATGGAGCCTGCCGCAGCCTCCTCGGGGTCTGCCTTGGGCTACTCATCCGTGTCCTGGAGCGCTCTAAGCTGGAATCAGCGTTATGCGGTGACCTTGGCACTGGCCTACGGCCACGGCGGCAGCTATACATTTGATATGAATCCCGATTATGCGCAGTTGGCGACCCAAGCCATTATCTGGGAATTTGTCTGCGGCTACCGCAGCCCCACCTACCCCTACACGCTGCACGACACCACCTGCCATCGGATGTTCCGCTATGTGGACGCGGGCGTAGGAAAAGCCTATGACACCATCATTGACCGCATGATGCAGCACGGTAAGCTCCCCAGCTTTGCGGTGCGGTACCGAAACCAGTTGAGCGAAAGCAATGCCATCGAGCTGGACTGGGACGGCAGCCGGTACACAGGAACGGTCACCGACACCAACGGCGTGCTGTCGCAGTATTCCTTTGGCTGCAACATCAGCGGCGTGACCATCCGCCAGGAAGGCAACACATTGACAGTGACCGCCACCAAGGAGGCCGCCGAAAAGCTGGACGGCTATGTCAGCAGCGAAAAAGGCTATTCCCTGGATGTGGACGGCACAGAGGCCGTGCTGCTGGAACCAAGCAACGGCAGCAACTTCCAGTCGTGTGCCGCACTGACCACCCTGCCCGACCCCGTGTGGGCGTATATCCAGTTCAAAGTCAACAAGGTGGGCAGCATTTCCGTTCGTAAGGTAGATGCCGCAGGCGAGGCTCTCGCCGGGGCGGAATTTCTGCTGGAAACCTCTGCGGACGGACAGTCATGGACGGAAGTCGGCAGTGTCACCACCGGTGCAGATGGACTTGCCCAGTGGGAAAATCTCAAGACCGGCGTACAGTATCGCATTACCGAGGCGAAAGCACCCGTCGGATATACCCTGCTGCCTGAGCCGGTGGAGGTGGGCATGCTGACGGCGGATGCAGCGGACATCACCATCACCCTCTGCAACAATGCAGGATTTGAGCTGCCATTCACAGGCGGCACGGGATTCACAACATATTTCCTGCTTGCGGCACTCATGCTCTGCATGGGTGTTTATTTTTGCAAAAAATCTAATATCAGGAAGGAGAACAACTGAACATGAAAAAGAACCATCGCATAGTATCGCTGCTGCTGGCGGCACTTATGGCCATCGGCCTCATGACCACGGCATTTGCCGCAGAGCCTACCATCAACACCGGCAAGAGAGCGTCCCTGAACATCTACAAGTACGATATCACCACGGCCAGCGCGGACGGCGCGTGGGACGCAGAATCCTATGTCAGCACCGGCCTGCATGACGACGCCGTCATCGACAAGCTGGCAAAATATGCCGTGCAGGGCGTGGAATTCACCTATTTGAGAGTGGCGGACATCGCCATGAACAATGAGCTGGTGAATGGTCGGCGCCGGGTAGGTGTGCTGTACGGCTTTGACGGCGCGGACGCGGTGCTGCCCGCCATCGGCGTGACCGCCGCGGATGCCCACAAGAGCGAAAACGGAAAAAACTACTACACCAGCGATGTGCTGAATGGCAAGCTGGCCGCTGCGCTGGCTGCCAATGCCACCACGGTGAAAAATGCGCTGGAAGCTGCGGTCAAGAACGGCACGGCCATGACCGAGACGGACGCTGCCGGTCACACCTCTGCGGAAAACCTTGGGCAGGGCCTGTACCTCGTTGTCGAAACCGGAGTGCCGGAGAATGTCACCTCTACCTGCAACCCTTTCTTCGTGTCCTTGCCCATGACCACCGTGGACAGCACAGGCTGGAACTATGATGTGACTGTCTATCCCAAAAACCAGACCGGCAACCCCACGCTGGAGAAAACCGTGCGCGAGAGCAAAAATTCCACCGGCAAGAACAGCGGTAGCCTGACAGACATTGGGGACGGTTACGCCCACACCGCCACCGCCTCCGTGTGTGATGTGGTGGAGTACCAGATTATCAGCACCCTGCCCACTATTACCTCCAAGGCGACCAGCCTGAGTGAGTATACTTACGTCGATACCATGTCCAAGGGCATCCGTTACAATAAGCAGGATGTAGTCATCGAGTTCTTCAAGGACGCTGGCTGCACCGATAAAATCACCACTTGGGCGGAGGATTCCGGCAAATTCACCGTGACCTATGATGATACCGCCAACACCATGACCATCCGCATGACCGAGGCCGGTCTGACCGAGATCAACGAGTCTGAGAGCGTTTACACCGACAGCGTGAAGCGGGGCTATTCCGACTGCACCATGCGCATCACCTACGCCGCCACACTGACCGCCGACGCCCAGATGGGCGACAAGGACAACCCCAACGATGTCGTGCTGACTTGGAAGCGCACCAACACCACTTATTTTGACACGCTGGAGGACTGCTGCCATGTCTACACCTACGGCATCGACGTTCTCAAGCAGTTCAGCGACAACGGCGGCAAGGTGCAGAACGTGAAGTTCCTGCTGCACAACGATACCGACGATGTGTATGTGATTGCTGAGCAGAAGGACGGCGTGTATTACGCCAAGGGCTTCGCCGCCAAGAAAGCGGACGCTACCACCTTCGTTCCCAACGCACAGGGTCATGTGGTGGTGAAGGGGTTGGAGGATGACACCTATTCCCTGACCGAGACTGCCACGGATAAGGGTTATATTCTCCTCAAGGAAGCGGTCAAGATCGTCATCAAGACTTCGGAAAACGGCGCTTGTGAGCAGTGCGGTGCCAAACTGCTGACCGCCACCGGTACCGTCAACGGTAAGGACATCAGCATGACGGAGGGCAATGCCATCGTGCCGCTGACGGTCATCAACAACCCCGGTTTTGACCTCCCCAAAACCGGCGGCTACGGAACGTGGATGTTCACCATCGGCGGCGTGGGCCTGCTGGGCGTGGCGGCGTTCATCGTGGTGAAGTTCCGCAAGCGTAACGAGCAGTGAAGCGCTGGCTGTTGGCGGCGGCTTGCGGCGCAGTGGCGCTGGGGCTTCTACTTTACCCACTGGTGGGAGAACTCCTGAGCGAAAAATACCACTCGGATATAGAAACCGCCTACACCGCAGCCATTGAAGATACGAATACCGCCGAGTTAGAGCGGCAGCGCCAGGCGGCGCAGCAGTATAACGCCATGCTGTCCGGCGCGGCCATCACAGAGGGAGGGGCTTCGGCCCCTCCCTTGGCGTATGATCAGCAGCTCACGGTGGGCAGCGTCATGTGCTATGTGGACATTCCGAAAATCGGCGTGTATCTGCCAGTGGAGCATGGCATGAGCGCTGACACGCTGGAAAAATCCGTGGGTCATGTGGTGGGAACCTCCCTGCCGGTGGGCGGCGCAAACACCCATGCGGTGCTGTCAGCCCACAGCGGCATGGCGTCCAGCAAGCTGTTCTCAGACATCGACCAGCTTGCAGTGGGCGACACGTTTTACATCCATGTGCTGGGCGATACATTGGCGTATCAGGTAGACAATATCGCTACTGTGCTGCCCACGGACACCGGTTTGCTGCAAATCGAGGGCGGAAAAGACTTGGTAACGCTGGTGACCTGTACGCCGTTTGGTGTCAATACCCATCGGCTGCTGGTAAGGGGACACCGTGTGCCGTACACGCCGGAAACGGTGGAAGAAATCACTGCAACGCCGGCTTCCTCCTCGTGGGCGCGGCACTATCTGACGGGATTGGGTATCAGCTTCGGCGCAGCGGCAGTGGTCGGCGGCGGGTACTTCATCGTGAAACGGAGGAAGCGCCATGAGTAAAAAAGCACTGCTACTTGCGGCGCTGCTGGCTGTGGCTGGCTTATGTGTTCTGCTGTGGCCGGTGTTCACCGGGTACAGGCTGCAAACCAATACAGACGAAGCCGTGCAGAGTTTTCTTGAAGAACGCAAGCCAAATCCGTATCCCGAGCTGCTGGCGGCCTTACAGGACTACAATCGCCAGCTTTATGCAGAGAAACAGCGTGATTTGTCCAGTTTGGAAGCCTGCGAGGAGCCTGTCGTTGACCTATCCGCCTACGGCATCAAGAGTGAGATCATCGGCGTGTTGGAGATACCGGCTATGGAACTGACCATGCCTGTCTACTTGGGCGCATCCGATGCTCGCCTTGCCGCAGGTGCGGCGGTGCTTGGAAACACATCTGTACCCATCGGTGGCAATAGCACCAACTGCGTCATTGCCGGACACCGGGGCTGGCGCGGCGCGGATTACTTCCGCCACATCGATCGCCTGCAGGTGGGCGATACCGTGCAGCTGACGAATCTATGGGAAACGCTGACCTATACCGTAACGGACATTCAGATCATCCGGCCCCAGGAGGTGGAGAAAATTAAAATTCAGCCAAACCGCGACCTGCTGACTTTGCTGACCTGCCACCCCTATGCCTCGGGTGGGCGACAGCGGCATGTGGTGGTGTGCGAAAGGGTGGTGACATGAAGAAAGTTAAACCAATCGCATGGGTGATTCTATGCCTGCCGGTTCTCTATGCCGCGATTGCAGCGGCCGCAGCCTATAAACAGGATACCAACCTGTTTGACCTGATGACTCGCTTCAGCCGTGTACTAAAGCACCCAACGCTGCTGCACTGGACGGGCTATACTCCACAATGCATCATCGGTGCATTGGCCTGCTACGGTCTGGCCGTGACGCTCTACTATTCCGGCTATGAAAACCGCCGCCCCGGCGAGGAATACGGCTCTGCCAAATGAGGCAGCGTCCGTGCGCTGAATAAGAAGTACGCCGATCCGAAAGGGAAAAATGCCATCCTGACAAAACGCATTTCCATCGGGCTGGACGGGTATCGGCACAAGCGCAATCTGAACATTCTTGTGGTGGGCGGCAGCGGCTCCGGCAAAACGCGGTATTTCTGCAAACCAGGTATTATGAGCGCCAACTGCTCCTATTTGGTCATAGACCCGAAGGGCGAGATGCTTCGCAGCACTGGCCGCCTGCTGGAGCAGGAAAAATATGACATTAAGGTATTCGACCTCATTCATCCGCAGCAGTCGGATGGATACAATCCCTTCACCTACATCCGGGACGAGCCGGATGTGCTGAAGCTCATGGACAATCTGGTAAAAAATACCACCCCGCCTAAGGGCGCGTCCAACGATCCGTTTTGGGAAAAAGCAGAAATTGCGCTGGATTCTGCGCTGATGCTGTATCTGCTCAGCGAAGCGCCCAAGGAGGAGCAGAACTTTGAAATGCTGATGTTTATGCTGGAATGTGCGCGTGTCATGGAGGAGGACGAGCAATATCAAAGCCCGCTGGATCTGCTGTTCCAAGCGCTGGAGGAGCGGGAGCCGAATCATGTAGCAGTGCGGGAATATAAGGTTTACAAGCAGGCAGCGGGCAAGACAGCGAAATCCATTCTTGTAACCGCCTCCGTCCGGCTGGCGGCATTTATTTTCCCGCAGTATGCGGCCATGATGCAGACGGATGAGATGGACTTCGCCTCATTGGGTGAGCGAAAGCGAGCCATCTTCTGCATCATTCCTGTCAATGACGGCAGCATGAACTATTTGGTCAGTATGCTATTGACCCAGTGCTTCCAGCAGCTCTACCTGCGGTCGGATGAGCGGTACAACGGGCGGCTGCCGGTGCCGGTGCGCGTCATACAGGACGAGTGGGCCAATGTGGCGCAGCCGGACAGCTATCCCAAGGTGCTGGCCACCTGCCGCAGCTATAACATCGGCATCAACATCATTGTGCAGAACATTCATAGCATCAAGGCACTCTATAAGGACGAATGGGAAACCGTCATCGGCAACTGCGATACCCTCCTTTTCCTCGGCGGCGGCAATGAGCCGACATCGCTGGAATTTATTTCCAAGCTCCTGGGAAAAGAAACGGTACATACCCGCACCCGCGGGCAGACGAAAGGGCGCAGCGGCTCCAGCTCTGTGAATTTTCAGCAGACCGGGCGCGATTTGATGACGCCGGACGAGATACGGATGCTGCCCTCAGATGACGCCCTGCTGCTTATCCGCAGTGAAAAACCGGTGCGGGATAAAAAGTATGACATTCGCCGTCACCCCAATGTGCAGCGCACCACAGACGGCGGAGCGGAGCCCTATATCCACAATCCGCCTGTGCCGGACTATTCTCTGCCGGATCTGCCCTATGCATTCCGTACACTGGACGATTTCACATTTTTGGAGGACGAACATGAAAACGAAGAAAACTAAAACCATGGCAAGAAGCGTTTGCGCCGGTGTGCTGCTTCTGTGCTGCGTTGTACCTGCCCACGCTACCGCCAGCGATCCGCTGAGCATCGTTAATAATCTGTCCGACTTCATCTTTTCGATCATCAAGGCCATCGGCATCATCATTCTTGGCTGGGGCATCGTGCAGGTGGGTATGAGCATCCAGAGCCACGACGCCAGCCAGCGGACGCAGGGCCTGCTGTGCTTGTTCGGTGGCTTGCTTATTACCTTCGCCAAGGAGATCCTGACGCTGATCGGCGCGGTGTAAGGTATGGACAACAACTGGATCATTGACAATCTCAACTATGCTTTCAGCGTATGGAATGACAAACTGACGGAGATGTGGTCGCTGTTGACCCAATCGCCGCAGGCGTTTAAGGGTGGCACGATATGGCAGACGATCCAGACCGTCAATGGAGCCATGCAGGGCATCGGTTACGGTTTGCTGGTGCTGTTTCTGGCCATCGGCATCTTCCGCAGCAGCGCCGGCTTTCGGGACTTCCAACGGCCTGAACACATCCTGCGGCATTTTATCTACTTCGTCATGGCGAAGTTGGCTGTTACCTACGGCATCGACCTGATGGTGGACATCTTTGCGGTCTGTGCCGGTATCATCTCCGCCGCTGCCGGCAGCGTGGGTGGTATCGACGGGGCAACGGTGTCACTGCCCGTGGAGATGGCGTCAGCCATCGAGGACGTGGGATTCCTCGCCAGCATCCCACTGTGGCTGGTGACGCTGCTGGGCTGCCTGCTTATCACGGTACTGGCATTTTTGATGATCCTCACCGTGTATGGCCGGTTTTTTAGGCTCTATCTATATGCCGCGCTGTCGCCGGTGGCATTGGCGTCCTTTGCGGGAGAAGGCACGTCCCAGATGGGACGCGCCTTTCTCAAAAGCTATATGGGCGTGTGTCTGCAGGGCGCGGTGATCGTGCTGGCCTGTATCGTGTTTTCGGCCTTCGCCGCCAGCGGCACAGTGGTGCTGGGCGGCGGCTCGGTAGTCGCGCAGGTGTGGGGCTATCTGGGCGAGGTGATCTTCAATATGCTGGTGCTGGTAGGACTGGTAAAGGGTGCCGACCGCGTAGTACGGGAGATGTTTGGGATGTGAAATGATGTTGACAGATATTTGCGTGTATGGGATAATCGGAGTATTATTGTTGATAGAACAATATCGTATAGGTTTGGCAGCAAGGAGGAAGTTGCTTTATGAACAAGGTACGAACAGGGAATATCACAACTTGTATCATATCTGGAAATCAATTCTTGGAGGTCGCTGAGGGATTAACCACTAATGGAATATGTAATGCTAATCGTGTGCGGCCGTTTTTTGTTAATGCAGGGCTTGCAAGCGAACTGTTTTTGAAATCTATTCAAATGCGTGAGCACGGCGGCACCAACTTTTCTTCTGGGCATGACCTTAGTGATTTGTACAAAGATATTTCTCAAAGTGCAAAGGACGAAATAGAACGGTCCTATAATTCTATGTATGAAGTGGAACTTCACAAAGTTGAACTGGACTCCTTTTTGTCAAACTATTCAAATCCATTTATAGATTTCAGGTACACATTTGAATCAGGAGCAACGGCAGAAGGTAATTCTCGTGCACTATTGTACTTTGCAAAGAGCCTTAAGCTCTATATTGATGCAAATATTGAGAATGGCGGCTAAGAATTAAATGATAGGCTGTGAAAAGCACCGGTTTCCGGTGCTTTTCTTTTGCCCAAAAGGAGAAAACACATGGAAATCAAAATCAACAAAGAAATTCGCAGCTACAAGGAAACGATCTACTTCGGCCTGACGGCGCGGCAGCTCATTTGTTCGCTGCTGGCGGTGGGTACGGCGGTGGGGCTGTACTTCGCCCTGCGGGGCGTATTAGACCGCGAGACGCTGGGCTGGCTGTGCATCGTGGGCGCTGCGCCCATGGCGGCAGCAGGCTTCTTCCACTACAACGGCCTGACGCTGGAGCAATTCCTGTGGGCATGGTGTAAGACCAATTTTCTGCTGGCCGGTCGGCGGCTGTGGCACAGCGAGAATTACCTATACGACCTTTGGGAGAAGGAGGACAAGAAGTGAGAAAACTATTCAAGGGCCGCAGCACGGAGCGGGACGCCTTTCGCATCCCACGCAGCGTGCAGCAGTCCATCCCCATCAAGCGCATCTATAAAGACGGTATCTTTCGTGTAAGCGGCAGGTTTTCCAAGACCTGGCGCTTTTTTGACATCAATTATGCCGTGGCCTCGCCGGAAAAGCAAATGGAACTGTTTTTGGGCTACTGCGGTGTACTCAACAGCCTGCCTATGGACGCGGGCATAAAGCTGACACTGGTGAACCGCCAACTTAACCGGCAGGAGTTCAGTAGGAATCTCCTGATGGCCTACCGGCAGGATGGCCGCGACTATATGCGCCGCGAGTACAACGGCATTCTGATGGACAAGGCCAGCGGCAGCAACAATCTGGTGCAGGAGAAGTACATCACTGTGTCCGTGGCCAAGCGCAGCATCGAGGAGGCCCGCACCTTCTTCGCCCGCGTGGGAACTGACCTGACCGCTGGCCTCGGCCGCATGGATTCCGGTATACGGGAAATCACCCTCAACGAGCGTCTGCACCTGTTCCATGACTTCTTCCGTGTGGGACAGGAATCGGCCTTCGCCTTCGACCTGCAAACCGCTCAGCGGCGGGGCCACGACTTCCGCGACGCCATCGCACCGGAGACGCTACAATTCTTCCACGACCACTACGCCGTGGACGAGCGCGCGGGCCGCACCCTGTTCCTGCGGGAGTACGCCAGCTTCATCAAGGACACTATGATTACCGAGCTGATGGACTATCCCCGAAACATGATGCTGTCCATCGACATTGTGCCGGTGGCCACAGACGAGGCTGTGTCGGAGATGCACCGGCGCATCATGGCGGTGGAGAGCGACATCACCCGCTGGCAGCAGCGGCAGAACCACCACAACAATTTCTCCGCCAATATCCCCTATGATCTGGAGCAAATGCGGAAGGAGACGCGGGAGTTCTTAGACGACCTCACCGCCCGCGACCAACGGATGATGTACGCGCTGGTCACGCTGACTCACCTTGCCGACAGCGAGGAGCAGTTGGAGCAGGACACGGAGGCACTGGCGGCTATCGGACGCTCCCACGGCTGTCAGTTTGCCACCATGAAATACCAGCAGGAGGATGCACTGAACACGGTGCTGCCCTACGGCCTGCGGCGTATCGACGCTATGCGGACGCTGACCACGGAGAGTACCGCTGTGCTGCTGCCCTTTAAGACACAGGAGATCATGGACACCGGCGGGCTGTACTACGGTGTCAACGCCGTGTCTCGCAACCTCATCATTTGCAACTGCGATGCGATGCTCAACGGTCACGGTCTGTATACGGGCGTGTCCGGCAGCGGCAAGTCCATGATGGCCAAGCAGGAGATCGGCTTTGTGGCGCTGAACACCGACCACGATATTATTGTGGTAGACCCTGAGCGGGAGTATGGCCCGCTGATCCGAGCCCTGGGCGGCGAGGTCATTACCATTTCCGCCTCCAACGGCAGCTATGTCAACGCGCTGGACATCTCCAAGGAGTACGGTGACGGGTACAATCCGCTGGTGCTGAAAAGTGAGTTCATCATGAGCCTGTGTCAGCAGCTCATGGGCGCAGGCGAGATCGGCGCAAAGGAGAAATCCATCATCGATCGCTGCACCGCCAACATCTACCGCAAGTACATCCGCAAATACGAGGGCGATCCGCCCACGCTGAAAGACCTCTACGACGACCTCATGCGGCAGAAGGAGCCTGTCGCCCATGAAATTGCGCTGGCGCTGGAGTTGTTTACCACCGGCAGTCTTAACGTGTTCGCCCATCAGACCAACATCGACACCCGCAACCGTATCATCTGCTACGACATTCAGGACTTGGGCGAAAACCTCAAGCCCATCGGCCTGCTGGTGATGCTGGACAGCATCCTAAACCGCGTCATCCGCAACCGACAGCGGGGACGGTACACCCACGTCTACATTGACGAGATATATCTGTTCTTCGCCAGCCCCGGCGTGGGCGGCAAGAGGGCCATCAACAACTATTCCAGCGAGTTCCTGTATAAATGCTGGAAGCGATTCCGCAAATACTACGCCACCCTCACCGGCATTACGCAGAATGTGGAGGAGTGTCTGCTGTCCGATACGGCGCGGCTGATGTTCGCCAACAGCGAGTTCTTGGTACTGCTGAATCAGGCACCTACTGACCGTGCGGAGCTGGCCAAGCTGCTGGATGCCAGCGACGCGCAGATGGATTACGTCAGTGACGCACCGGCAGGCCACGGGCTGATCAAGGTGGGCTCTTGTCTTGTGCCGTTCATCAATGAGCTGCCCCGCGACACGGAGCTGTACCGCCTGATGACCACCAAGCCGGGAGAGCAAAATGCGTGACGTCAAGACCTGCGCCGCCATGGAGCAGCCGAAAATGCGGCAGCAAAACGCCATACCCCGCACGGCGGTGCGTATCTTGCAGCGGCACTATGCCCAGCAGAAGCAGGAACGGCAGACCCAGCACCAGCGTCAGCCGGTGGAATACGCCACGGAGCAGGCACAGCAGGGCGCGGCGGACGCCGCCCGTCTGATCTTCCGCGCCACGCGGCAGCTTCAGCGGAAATATGCCCTGCACAAATACCGTGCCCAAAAGGTGCGGCAGCGGCAGGAGGCAACGGCGGTGCAGGTGCAGCAGCGGGATATGTGGCGGTCAACGGAGCAGACTGCTGCGGCGCAGCACACTGTCACAGTGCCACGCCAACCGGCGCAAAAACCGCCTGCACCAACCATGACCGCCGCCCAGCAGCGGGCAAAGCAGCATACCCAGCGCGCCGCCCAGCGACAGATGCTCCAGCAGGCAAAAGCCGCTGCCCGAAAAGCGGGACAGCGGCTGGAGCAGATGGCGCAGGTGGCAGGCAAAACCGTCTACGCCGGTATCCAAGCCATAGCCGCGGCGGGCGGCGGTGTGGTGCTGTTTCTACTGCTGGCCTTGCCGGTGATTGCGGTTGCGGCGGCCCTGTCCCCGGCAGGTGTTGTCGCGGACAGTCACGCCATGGAACCTACCGGCGAGGCTATGGAGGTGTGGGAGCGCCTGCCGGACGATCTCTCCATGGAACGGCGCATGGTCGTCACTTACGCGCTGGCACTGGTGGACAAGGTGGACTACTTCTGGGGCGGCAAATCGCTGGTGCTGGGCTGGGACGACCGCTGGGGCGAGCCGGCAGAGGTCACAGCCGAGGGCAGCGACACCACCGGTACAGAGCAGCCTTACGGCTTGGACTGCTCCGGCTTCGTGGATTGGGCGTTCTACAACGCCAGCGGCGGCAGCTACATCATCGGGCAGGGTGGCGGCGCGGCGGCGCAGCACGCTAGCTGCACAGACATAGCGTGGGACGAGGTGCAGCCGGGAGATCTGCTGTTCTACCCGGAGGACGAACACGTCGGCATCGCCGCAGGGCGCGACTGGCTGGGCCTCCTGCTGGTGGTGCATTGCGCATCCGGCACCAACGGCGTGACCATCTCCCACCAAACCAGCTTTGAAACGGCGGCAAGGCCGGTGTGGTATGCCGACAAATAGAGGGCAGAGGATCCTGTAGGTTGTTGGCCGAAAAAATATTATTTCACTGTCCTCTTGTTGAAAAGTATTTCACCTGTCTGTCTTGAGTTTTTGCACAGTTGGGCTTGCATTTTGGCGGATTGAATGGTATAAAAGAGAAGAAATCTATTTGCATGAAGGAGGTGGCGACATGTCACGCAATTCGGGACCCAATGTATTTCAGCGCGGTGTCATGGCGCTGATCCTGCTATCATTGTTGCGAAGGGAAGATATGTACGGCTATCAGCTGGTGCAGGAAATAGAGCGATGTAGCGGCGGACAGCTGAAAACCCAAGAAGGATCTTTATATCCCGTGCTATATCGGCTACAGGAGCAGGGTTTAATATCTGACCGCAAGGTATTGGTGGGAAAGAGGATGACTCGTGTATACTATCATCTAGAGCCTGCCGGAGAGGATAGGCTAGATGAAATGGCCCAAGAATTTGAATCCATGATGACTGGTGTGTTAGCCATCATTCGAGAGGAGGTGCCGTCATGCAACAAAAAAAACGGCAAATCAACCGATATGTCCGAGCCGTCGCCAGTTATCTGCCCTGCACTAGAAAACAAAAAAAGCAGTTATTAACGGTGCTACGCAATGAAGCAGAAGCCTATTGTTCCGAAACCTGTGATGCTGACCTTGAGATGCGTTTTGGGACGCCGCAGCAGGTAGCTGCCGCCTATGTGGATGCCATGAGCACCCAAGAGCTACTGAAGGCCTTGCGTCAGCGCCGACGAGTGCTGACAATTCTGATTGCATCTGTGCTGGCAGCATTGCTGTTTTGGGTTGCTGCCCTTTGCGTCAGCTTGTATGATTATCATCAAGCCTATAATGGGTGGAGCGAAACAATTATCATTGAATAATTGAGAAATGGAGGAGAATCATGAAAAAGAAGATTTCGGCAATACTGGTGGTTGTTGTTTTATTTTTTGCTTTATCACCTCCTCAGGTGTACGCACAGAGTGTTGAGTCGATTCATTACGATGACGGCAGTTATATCCTTATTGAAAAAGAATGCTCTAGCCAAAAAACGAAGGCGCTTGGTTCTAAAAGTGGCAGTAAACAGTATAAATATTATTCGGCGGCTGACGAACTGCAATGGATAGTAACTTTAAGCGCGGACTTCACATTTAATGGTACAACGTCATCATGCACATATGTTCGGGAGCCAAAAGTTGAGGTTTATGCTGGGAAGTGGTCTGCAGTTTCAAAATCTGCATCCAAAGTTGGGAATGTAGCAACTGGAAAAGTCGAAATGAAAAAGGGCGGCTTATTTATTTCAAAATCTATTCCCGTTACAGTTACACTTTCCTGTGACAAAAACGGAAATCTAACATAAATTATAGATTACTAGTAGATATCGTTATTGATAACAAGCCACCTAGAAAGCTTTGAATCCAACTAGTAAAAAATCGGGCAATAGACAAAACACCCCCTAATGTAGGATAATTACTACATTAGGGGGTGTCATTATGTCGGAACGCAATTACGCATATATAAATGAATTAGTGCCAACCGCACAAGCGGCAGTAGCCGGAGATTTTTGGGGATGCAAACAAGGAAATCCGGCTGTATTTAGAAATCACAAATACTTTTGCAAAATACTTTTTTTAGAAAAACTTTTTTAACAATATTGACATTATTTTCGCAATGTGCTACGATGAGCATCGTAATAGTCATGACTAAACACTTTGCAACAACCATTGATGAATACAAAACAAAAGAATCAAAAAGGAGTGCTGTGTTCTATGAAAAAAAGAATTTTGCTTTTTGTTTTGACTCTTGCGCTTGCCTGTTCTTGTATTTTGCCTGCATATGCCGCAGAACGCTCTGGTAACGGGTATCATATCCGTGACATTTGGTTTAATGGGAAAAAGTATGAGTCGTCGCTGGTCGCCTCGTATAAAGCTGGACAAGGAGCCGCCTGTACGATAATTGCCTGTCAGGCATATGTGAGATTCACGCAAAAAAGTGTTACAGCATCTTTTGACACAAAAAACTATGGGTATGTCTCTGCCACCGGCGCTTCTCATACACGAAATTTTAGCAGTGGAAATACATCCATTGAATCGCCCTATGCTGTCTGCAGCGTTGGGGCAAGTCAAGTTATTAGCTGCCGCGATATTAGCGGAGGAGCAGTTATCTATGGAGATGGCAATTATCAACTCTATGCCCATATGGTCAACCGCTGATAGCTGATAGAAGTCTTTTGTAAATATCTAAAATGAATTTGCCCGCCTACTGCATATATAATGTGATAGGCGGGCGAATTTCACAATTCGACCGGGGAGGGACTATCCAATGAAACGCTGCATAGTGCCATGGCTTTTTGCGATGCTTCTGCTACTAACCGCCTGTTCTGGATCCGGAGGCTCCGCAGAGGATCCAATCAAAGGTTCAAACCCCACCCCCGCCGCTCAGGGCCACGCCCTGCCCAAGGAGAACCGGAGCGCCGCCGGAACAGGCGCGGTGTTCACCGACGACAACGGCTGGTATATTTGCGCCGCCGGGGCGGTGAGCTACTACGACTATGCCTCCGGCCAGACCATGACCCTGTGCGCCCAGCCGGGCTGCTCCCACAGGGACGCCAGCTGCCAGGCGTGGGTGGGGAACGTCAACAGCTTCGCCGTTTTGGACGGGGTGCTCTACGCCACCCTCGATGACGCGGGCAGCGGCGCGCAACTGGTGCGCAAAGAGCTGTCCGGCGGGAAAGTCACCGTCCTGGAGCAGTGGGACAACACCGACGATCATTTCTACACCGCCACCCTGGGGCTTTTCTCCTGCGGCAAGGCCACCCTGTATGTGCAATGCCGCATCACAGAGCAGCAGGCGGACGGGCGGGTCGATAGCCGAACCGAGGGCAGCTCCCTGCTATACGACCTTGCCGCCGGCAGCTATCGGGAGCTGTCTGTCCCCGGGACGCTGATGGGCTTTTCCGCCCGCTGGGGCGCCGTGGTGGAGGAGCCGAAGGAGCAGTCCCTGCTGAGTGCGGAGGAGTTCGCGGCGCAGTACGGGGAGAACGCCAGCTACGGGCGGTATGTCCACCAAAACACCCAGCGGCGGCTTCTGCTGTGGAATATGGAGAGCGGGGATTATACCGTTGTGGCCGATCATAACAAGGACGGATATCTTATGACCGTCGACCCCATGCAGGTCTACGGCATGGAGCATATCTATCAGTGCGGGGACGAGCTGCGCCTTCTGAACCTGGATAGTGGCGAGAGCCGCACCCTGCTGTCCATGGAGGATATCATCAACTACTGGGTCATGGACAGCAAGGCCTTTATCATCACCGATACGGAAGCGGGCTCTCGGGTTTGGGTGGCCGATCTGCAGGACGGTAAGCCCGTGGAGCTGGCGGGTGCCGCAGACGAACACGGCATGGTCATGAGCCCCTCCCAGGAGGGCGGCTCCTTCTTCCGGGCGTTGGGCGACAACGGCCGATGCGTCATCTCCAAGGAGAATTTCTATGCCGGGCGCTATGAAAGCGCCGTGGCAGTGGGGTGACGGGATGGAGCTGCAATTTCACGATGTCGCCAAGCGATACGGTGCAAAGGAAGCCCTGCGGGGCATCGACCTGACCCTTACGGCGGGGGTATATGGGCTGCTTGGCCCCAACGGCGCGGGCAAAAGCACCCTCATGAACATCCTCACCGGCAATCTCCGCCCCACCCGGGGCCGCGTCACCCTGGACGGGGAGGACACCGTCTCCATGGGGGCGGCCTTCCGCCGCCGACTGGGCTACTGCCCCCAGCAGCAGGCGTTATATCCCGGCTTCACCGGGGAGCAATTTCTCTATTACATGGCGTCCCTCCAGGGCATGAGCCGGGAGGATGCCAGACGGCGCATGGACTGGGCGCTGGCGCGGCTGGATCTCACGGAGGCGGCAGGCCGCCCCATCCGTGGCTGGTCGGGTGGCATGAAGCAGCGGCTGCTTTTGGCGCAGTCTCTGCTCCACGACCCGGATATTTTGGTGCTGGACGAGCCAACGGCGGGGCTTGACCCCCGCCAGCGGGTGGCGGTGCGGAACCTCATCGGCGAAATTGCCGGGGAAAAGATCGTGCTGCTGTGTACCCATGTGGTGCAGGATGTGGAATTCATCGCTCGGGAACTGATCTTAATGAACCAAGGGCTTGCCATCCGTCGCGGTTCCCCCCACGCCCTGGAGCAGGAGCTGGAGGGGCAGGTGTGGGAGCTGACCGTGGCGGAGGAGCAGCTCCCCGATGTGGCGCAATACGGCACGGTGTGCGGCGTTTCCCGCCAGCAGGAGGGCATTTTGGTGCGTCTGCTCAGCGCAGCAAAGCCGCCCCTCCCCTGCGCCCCGGCCAGACCCGATCTGGAGGATGTGTACCTTTTCCACTTCGGTGAGGGGGCTACGTTATGAGGGGCGAGCTGCGAAAGATCACGGGCAGCCAACGGCTGTGCCTGCTGCTGGTTTTGGCGGTGCTGTGCAGCGGGGTGCTGTTCGCCCTCCACGCCACCGGCGACAGCGGCGGCTATACCGTGTCCGGTCTGCGCCACGCCATGGCGCAGGAGGATCTCGACGGGTACGAGGAGCGTCTGTGGCAGGAGCTGGAGCAGGTCGCATACACCGGCGCGCGCAGTGAATACGACGCCCTGCGCCGCGAGCTGTACGCCGCCGATGCGGCTCTTGCGCGGGTGCGGCAGGCGGAGGAATATCCGTCCTTTCGGGCAGGCTTGGCGGCAGAATCCCGCCTGAAGCTGCGAATGGGACTGTTTGACGGCTTTGCCGCCCGCTCCTTAGAGCAGGGCGCGCAGGTCTATGAATCCCTGGCGGATGTGACCCCCCGGAGAGAATTCCTGGGGAGCGCAGAGGTACTGCTGTCCTTTCATCTGACGGACGCGCTGGCACTGCTGTTTCCCCTGGCGGCGGGGCTGACCCTGCTGACCCACGAGAGGGCATCGGGGCTTTTGAACCTGACACGTCCCACCCGATTCGGGCGGTCGCGGGTCTACGGGCGAAAGCTGGCCGCCGCCGCGACTCTCTCCACGGTAGGCTTCGTGCTGCTCTATGGCATCAACGCCCTTATAGCGGGGCTGCTGTACGGCTTTGCGGGACTGGACGCCCCGGTGCAGAGCCTGTACGGCTTTGCCGCCTGCCCCTACCGAATGACGGTGGGCGGGCTGCTGGCTCTGTCGGCGGGGATGAAATACCTGTGGCTGCTGTGCTCCACGGCGCTGATCTTCCTGCTGTGCGCCCGCGCGTCCAACGCCGCCGCAGCGGTTGGCTGCGCGGCGGTCTGCGGGGGCATAGCCGCCCTCATGGCGGGCAGCTCCCAATTATGGCTGCGGAATCTCAGCCTGTGGCAGTTGGCGGACGGACAAGCCCTGTGCCGGGAGGCGGTGTATCTGAATTTGCGGGGCAGTCCCTCGGATCGGGTGCTGCTTGGCGCGATATTCCTGGCGGCTCTCGCCGTGATCGCCGGAATCGGCGGCGCGGCGCTGTATGCCCAAACCCCCGGCGGTTCCGGCAAGTGGGTGACCTTTACATGGTCGCTTCCCCGCCCCCGGCACACCTGCCTGGCGGGACACGAGCTGTATAAGGCGCTGATCTCTCGGTGCGGACTGTGGATCTTGCTGGCATTTTTTGCCGTTATCGCCCTGCTGTACGGCCGATTCACCCCGGAGCGCAGTGAATTTGAGGTATATTATCGGAACTATTCCGAGTTTTTGTCAGGCGCGCCCAGCCAGGAAAAGGACGACTACCTGGCATCAGAGCAGGCGCGGTTTGACGAGCTGAACGAGCAACTTGTGGAGCTGTGGCGGCGGTATCCCGACTCTGTGATCTTTGACCGGGAGGCGGAGCCAATACGAAATCAGCTCCACGCGGAGGACGCCTTCCACCTGGCGCAGAACCAATACCGCGCCCTGCGGCCGGGGCAGGTGTACCTGTATCAGACCGGCTATCAGCGGCTGTTGGGTGCGGATGCCCTGCGGCAGGATGTTTTGGAGCTGGGCGGCGCGTTTTTGGCCGTTGCCCTGCTGCTGTTCGGCAGCTTCGCCGGGGAACGGGAGAGCGGCGTGGACGCCCTGCTGACGGCCAGCCCCCGCCGAAGGAGCGTGGTGCGGTGGAAATGCGTCATTGCAGGGGGCTATGTCCTGCTGCTGACCCTCGCCCTGTGGCTGCCAGGACTTTTGACGGTGCAGGGAGCCTACGGCTCCCTTGACATGGCCGCTCAGGCCAACAGTGTGCAGTGCCTGTCCGTCCTGTCGGACGGCTGGACGGTGGGCGGCGTGGTGCTGGCGCTGCTGGCCATTCGCCTGCTCCTGCTGGCGGTGGCCGCCGCAGCGGTGATGCTCCTCTCCCGCCGCTGCGCGACTGTTCCGACGCTGCTGCTGTCGGTGCTGCTTTTGCTGCTCCCCGCTGGTACGGCATACGCCTGGATGTGAAAAAACGCGGGTGCGGACAAAATTAACTCCTGTGCCTTTTGAAGAACTTACTAGCAATAGTGCCTTATAGGGTCAGATTAGGTATACCTGAAAATACGGCTTTTCTTGGTATGTCAGCACTCATGTCGTAGTATTTTTGATCGTTCTTAATAGATTATTTATATGAAGAGGACTGCTACCAGCAGTCCTCTTCATTGTTGGTGTGTAGCTTGCGTGAATCAATTCCGCAAGTTATTCCTTTTTGCCTCTGATTGTTTCTTCTTCCTTTTGTAAAATCATGGTAAGCCGAATATGCAGATATGGCAGTCGAACAAACGCCAGCGCAAAAAGCATTTTTGCTCTCTACGCTGGCGTTTGTTTTGCCCTTACTAATGCATAGAGATTATATTCGGTCAATTCTCTCAGATTACTTCCTTATGTGATGTTAGCAAGATAATAGATAATAAGCAAGCACTCCCATACCGGCGAAGCTTTGAGAAAGCAAAAAACGACAAAAACACACAAAAACCGTCACATTCGCGTAGACCATTGTAGAACGAATACATGACACAAACGGCCAAAAATCGTGTAAAATCAGTATGTAAAAAGAAGAATAAACCATCGTGCTCAGCAAGAAGCCCACCGTAAATGACCGACAGTCATCTTTCAAAATACACATGGAGGAGGAGTATCAGTGCCTTTCGTTTATTACGTTTCGGAACTTGAAAAAGACGTACCTTTGGACGCTGAACGTCTGCTACGTCTCTTGGGTGTATCCGGAAAGCTGTCGGGATTCTATTTCGCGGTATATATGCTGGAGCGGGTACAGGAAAAACCAGAGTATGTTCTGCTGATTACGAAGCGCCTATATCGACAGACAGCGCAGCACTTCAATACAACGACCAATTGTGTGGAGAGAAATCTGCGCACGCTTGTGCAAGCCTGCTGGAGACAGCCGGATCACAGTATGCTGGATCAAATCGCGGGATGCCCATTATCACAGCCGCCAACCAACACGCAATTCCTCGATATGCTGGCATCCTATCTCCGTAAAAGCGCCTAAAATGCCTCCCCCCTGCTTCGCGGCGGCGGTGTGTTTCCTTCTCGCATCGCCGCCGCGTTTTCCTCTTCGTGAGTGTGCATCAGCCATCAAAGTCTTTGATGGCTGATGCAGGCTGATAAAGAGCCGACGTTGCACATTGAAAAGGGCTGCGATTGCGGCACGGAATAGAGCAGACAGGTACGTTCGTGCCGGTGTGAGCTATAGGACAGCGCCCGCCATGATCTTCCCATGGGGAGGGAGCGAAACAGACGTTGTTCAGAAACAGAGCGGCACTCTGTGGGCCATGACCACCGACACCCTTAAAGATACTCCCGCATTGGACGCCCTCAAAGCATCGTGCGGCGCACCCATCAGCATGGGCCGGGGTGAGATTCCCGTGAGGCTGGCAGCCACCAGCCGCCTGTTTTGCTTGAGAATTTTACGACCGCAAAAGTGTGGGTAAGCAAAAGCGCACTTTGGGAAGCGCATTGTTGCTTATTCATATCACCTCGATTACCGCATACTTTATGGAGGGAGGAGTTGCCTATGACAGAAGTTGATCGTGATATTGCCTTGGTTTTGTTGAAGCGTCTATGGAAGCGGGAGTTGATTTCGGAAGAGACATATGTTTCTGCCTGCAACTCCCGTTTTTTTGACAAAAGACGTTTTACCTCCGATACTGAAGCTATGGAAGAAATAATGGTTGAGGAGGCCGATATCCATGATGACAGTTCGATGGTTGAGAGAGCAGATGCGGCAGGGCAAGTCAATTTATGACCTGCCGCTGTGCGTGACCTTCTATGCCCGCGTTTCTACCGAGAAGGTGGAGCAGCAGGGCAGTTTGGAAAACCAAATTCAATACTACACAGAGTTTATTCAGAAAAATCCCAACTGGACGTACATCCCCGGATACATAGACGAGGGCATTTCCGGCACAAGTACCTACAAGCGGGACAGCTTCCTGCGGATGATCGCAGACGCCCAGCGGGGAATGTTTGACTTCATCATCACGAAGGAGATATCTCGCTTCTCCCGCAATACGCTGGACAGCATCCAGTACACGCAGGAGCTGCTGGAGAACAATGTGGGCGTCTTGTTCCAGAATGACAACATCAACACACTGGATAGCGATAGCGAGTTCCGATTGGTGGTCATGGCAGGTGTCGCACAGGATGAGGTACGCAAGCTCTCGGAACGGTTGAAATTTGGCTTTCGTCAATCTATCAAGAACGGTCGTGTACTGGGTAATAATCGCTTGTGGGGCTATGATAAAAAGGATTGTAAGCTGACCATTGTTCCGGAGCAGGCAGAGGCGGTAAAACAGATATTTGAACTCTATGCCACCGGGCAGTATGGCCTTCGCAGCTTGTCACAGGAGCTGACCCGCCGTGGTTACACCAGCTTGCAGGGTAATGTATTCAACACAAGCACCATCGGACACATTCTGCAAAATCCCAAATATAAGGGCTGGTATTGCGGCAACAAGACCCAATCGTTAGACTACCGCAAGAAAAAGACAGCGTTCCTCGACGAAAGTGAATGGGTATCCTATCCCGACCCGAATATTCCGGCCATCGTGGCGGAAGAAGTATGGGATAAGGCCAATGCCCTTTTTAAGCAGAGGAGCGCCCGTTCGAAAGCCTATGGCGTAGGGTATCAGAGCCGGTATCCCTACAGCGGCAAGATCATCTGTGGAAAGCATGGAACGTCCTTTCACCGGCAATCCTTCAAAACGCGGGAGGGAGAAACGGAGTTTTGGAAATGTAAGATGTACCGTGAACACGGAAAAGCGGGCTGCGACCTGCCTACCATTCGCACCACGGAACTGGATACTATTTTGGCAGAGCAGTTTCAGAAGCTGGTAAAGCACCAGAGACAGATTATCCGCATGGTGTTGGATTCCGTTACAAATACACAGAAGAAGGAAGACTACTCCAAGGAGATTGCCCGGTTGCAAGCGCAAATACAGCAGCTGGAGGACAAGAAAGAAAAGTTACTGGAGCTGAGTATGGCCGAGGCCATTACCATGCAGGAGTTCAAAAAGCGGAATAGCCGCTTCAATGAACAGATCACCTCGCTGCAAACACAAACGATTTCCTTGCAGCAACAGGAGCAGCAAAAGCAAATCGCAGCCACGGATACGGCTGCGCTGGAAAAGGCATTATGGGCAGATCTGAACTGCAAGGAGCCGATCCAATCAGAAGTGGTTGCCACGATCCTCGACCACGCTGTGGTATGTGAGGACAGTGATGACAAACATATCCATTTAGAACTCTATTTGCGGCTGGGGCAAACGGCTTCAGCCTATTATGAACGAGGCAAATTAGCCTTCAAGGATGCATCTTCAAGAAATACTATACACAGGCGGACAATCAGGAGGATCTGATCTCCATCGGCACCATTGGACTCATCAAGGCCGTCAACACCTTCCGGGCAGACCGGGGCATCAAGCTGGCTACTTATGCGTCGAGGTGCATTGAAAATGAGATCCTTATGTACTTCCGCTCCCAGCGGAAGCTGCAGGGGGAGGTGTCCCTGTCCGACGCCATCGACACGGATAAGGAGGGGGGCTCGCTGTATCTGCTGGACGTGGTGGGGACCGACGACACCATGCTGTCGGACCTGCAGGACCGGGAGGAGCAGCTATTGCTGCGGCGCTTGGTGCGGGACTGCCTGACGGAGCGGGAGGCGGACATCATCCGGAGGCGGTACGGGCTGGAGGGGCATCCGCCCCAGACCCAGCGGCAGGTGGCGGCGGTATACGGCATCAGCCGAAGCTATGTCTCCCGCATCGAGAAGCGGGCGCTGGAGAAACTGGAAAAGGAGCTGCGAAAGGGGTAGGAGGATAGCGAAAGGGCTTGTCTTTGGGGCGGGAACATGGTAAGATGATAAAAAACACCTATGCGGCAGCCTGTGGAAATGAGCGGAGACAACATGAGAAAGTTTTTCAGAGGAATATGCGGCGTACTGGCGACGCTTTTGACCCTGTGCATCCTATTGATGGCGGCGGGGCTCATGGGGGTGCGAGCCTTCGGCATCACGCCTTATGTGGTACCGGCGGACATGGAGGGGCTTCCGTGGTCCGCCGGGGCGCTGCTGTACGTGCGGCAGGAGCAGCCGGAGACGCTGCAGCCGGGGGACACCATCGCCTACGTCACGGACAGTGACCTATCGCTGGAGGGGGGCGTCATCGGTTCCGTGGACACAGAGCGGCGCTTCTTCTATGTGGAGGGAGCCCCGGTCTACTGGGACAATGTGCTGGGGCAGCCCTTGTGGGGCATCGATGGGCTGGGCTATGTGTCCGGCTATATCAGCCGGCCGCCGGGACTGTATCTGGTGCTGGGGGCTGCTGTGGTGCTGGCGTTGCTGTGCATCTTCCCCCTGCGACGCCGAAAGGGAAAGAAAACGGAAGGATCCCCCACCGGGAGATGTATGGCGACGAATGCGGGAGAGAAATCTCCCACCGAATCGGTGCAGGCTGCGGCGATGGAGGAGGAAGTCCCCACCTTGACGGAAAAGCCTGCGTCTGCGGAGGTATCTGAGCCTGAGCCTGCGGTACAGCGGCCTGCAGAGACCGGGCGGCGGCAGATCTCTGGCAAGCGGGACGAGGCGGTGGCCCGTCACGGCGGCAAGCGCCTTCGGCGCTGATGGAATCGAGCAAAAGAAGGACCGAAGGGAGAGGCTTCGTAAGGAAGTCCTCTCCCTTTGGTTTTGTCGTCAGCCGGAATTTGGATTTATAGGAAAAACAATCATATGGAAGGATTACGGTAGGATCAAAAATAGTAAATAATGATTTTATTTTCTGTATAATAAGAAATATAATTTTACCAAGAATAATTTTTGTAAGGCAAATGATTCTTTGAAAGGATGAAAGGCTATGCCACAACATGAATTTATTACAAAGCAACTAATAGATAAAGGTTGGTCAGAAGATAGAAAATACTGTGTTACCGACGAGCAAGGAAATAAATTTTTGCTTCGTGTTTCTCCGATTGAACAGTATGACAGGAAGAAAAGCGAATATGAACTTATGGGTCAGGTAGCAGCTCTCGGTGTACCAATGTGCCGCCCCTTAGAGTTCGGCACATTTGATGAAGGAGTTTATTCTATTCAAACTTGGATCGATGGCATTGATGCAGAAGAAAATATACATAATTTAACAAACCAAGAACAGTATTCTTATGGTTTTGAAGCGGGAAAAATACTAAAAGAAATTCATAAAATCCCCGCTCCGAAAGAAATAGAAGATTGGGAAATCTATTTTAATCGTAAAGCAGACCACAAAATCAAGATGTATGAAGAATGTCCTGTCAAGTACGAAAATGGGCAAGCCTTCATCGATTACATTAACGCTCACAGATATTTGCTCAGCGGTCGCCCTCGAACCTATCAGCACGGAGATTACCATATCGGCAATATGATGATAGGGAATGATAAGCGACTCTACATCATTGATTTTAATAGAAATGACTTTGGAGATCCGTGGGAAGAATTTAACCGCATTGTGTGGTGCGCTCAAGCTACCCCCTTGTTTGCAACCGGAATGGTAAACGGATACTTCAGCAATGACGTACCAATTCCGTTTTGGGAGTTGCTCGCACTTTATATTAGCAGTAATACTTTATCTTCTGTGCCTTGGGCAATTCCTTTTGGGCAGAGCCAAATTCAAGTAATGATAAATCAAGCAAAAGATGTACTAAGCTGGTATGAGAATATGACGAAATCCATTCCGACTTGGTACAAAGGAGTTATTATAAATAATACGAAGCATTTGCCGTCGTGTCCACAGGGATAGCAAGCATCGGATCATGACACCACAATCCGCGAAAAAAGCTAAATACAAATCATTGGAGTCCCTTCCTTACGGAGGGTGCCCCAAAGGCATCTGCCTTTGGGGCCTTCTTTTTAGAATGGAGCGTTATGAAAGTGTATCGGACGGGGTCTCGCCGGGGCGGTCAGTCAGCACCAGCTGCACCTGACGCCGCCGCAGGAATACCGTCAGCCAGCAAACCGCCATGACGATCAAGCCGCAGATGGTCATGCAGAGCCGATAGTCCAGCACCTCGCCCAAAGCACCGATGGCCAGCGACAGCACCGCTCCCGCCGCCGTGCAGAGCATGGACTCATAGGCATTGAGCCGGGCCCGCAGCCGGTCGGGGATGTAGCGCTGCACCGCCGCCTGCCGGATGGTGGCACTCTGGATGCCCAGAAAGCCGCAGACGGCTCGGTTCACCAGCATCAGGGGATACGGCAGCCACAGAAGGCAGGTGTCCATCAGTTCGTAGGTCTGATACACCCCGAACAGGAAGCCGAATCGCTTTCGCTCCGGCAGGGAGTAGCGGTAGCGGACGGCGCCGCCGATGGTGCGCCCGGCAAACTCCGCCACGGAGAAGAAGGAGTACATGGCGGTGGTGAAGCCCGGCGCTGTGCGAAAGAAGGCGATGAGCAGGGGAGAATAGCCCATGGCCATGCCGTGGGTGACGGCCATGTACTCATAGAGGCCGTGGAGGCCGTGCTCCTGCCGAAGATAGGCGGCGGCCTCCCGGATGTCCCGCCACCAGGTTTTCAGGGACAGCAGCGGCTCTTGATCCCGGCGGCTCTCCTGCACATGGATGCGGCTTTCGATGAGGGCGGCCAGCACCGACAGTGCGCCTTGGATCAGCAGCAGCCGTCCCACGCCTAAGGTGTCGTACAGCAGCGCCGCCAGCGGCATCATGAGGACCTTCAGAATGGGATAGAGCATGGCGGAGACGGTGTAGGCCCGCTCCTCCTGCCCCTCCGGCAGCAGCAGGGGGTAGAAGCTGTTGTAGGCCAGCTCATCGAAGGCTGCAAGGCACGATACCAGCAGGGAAAAGGCCAGATAGGCGGTGTAGGAGAAGGCACTGCGCAGCAGGAACAGTCCCGCCCCGGCGTAGCACAAGCCGTTGAGCAGGTCGCCCCACACCAGAAAGGGCTTGCGGGGCAGGCGGTCCATCATGGGGGCGACGACCAGCGGCAGCAGCACCATGGGGATCAGCTGAATGGCCACCACCAGCGCCGAGGCCAGAGTGCTGCCTGTCTCGTCAAAGACCAGAAAGGACAGGGCGAATTGACTGATGATGCCGCCGGCAGCGCCCAGCGTCGTGGCGGCGGTGATGCGGGTAAAATTCCGTGTCCAGAGAGTTTGTTTCATAGCGTTCACCTCACTGCTATGATTATCCCACAGCTGCTTACAAAAGAAAAGGGGGCCATCGTGGGAAAGTTATTCCCGTGATGACCCTCTTAATGGGGCAAAAATGCTATTTTGCAGGAAACTCCTCCAACAGGCGGCAGGCTTGACGGTACTGACGGTTGGCCTTGTACCACGCCAGCACCCACGGCAGGTGGAAACGGGTGAAGCCCATAGGATATGTGTCTCGCAGACGCTGGAAGCAGTCCAGAAGTTGGGTGCCGTAGGTATCGTCGTGGAGGTAGTCCGGGTGCTCCAGCCGATAGCGCACCAGCGCCAGCATCCGCTGCTCCATTTCGCCGGAGGCCATAGGCTCCGCCTGCTGGACGGCGGTCAGCGCCTGCTCCCGATGGCCCAACTGCTCGTGGCAGATGGCCAGTTTGTGCAGGTCCAGAAAGCCGGGGCGGGGGAGGGAGGCAAAGTAGGGCAGGGCCTTTTCCGGTTGACCCAGTTCCAGTTGAGTGGAGGCAACATTGTAGCGGAGGGCAGACAAGCTGCCGGTATCCCTCAGGGCTTCTGCCAGACGCTCCGCTACAGAGTAGTGGGTCAGCATCTCCTCCATGCGGCCCAGATCCGAGTAGCAGTTGCCCATCCACAGGCGGCAGGACAGCATCAGGTGGGGGTAGCCGGCGTCCGATGCCGAGCGGTAGGCGTCCCGCAGCACCTCGATGGCGGCGGTGTATTCGCCCTCGGCGTAGAGGAACTCTCCGTAGTGGGCAGCCAGCAGCGGCAGCGGCTCCAGCCGCACCGCTTCCTCCCACCGGCCTTGCAGGCCTCGCTGTAAGGCCAGCTGCCGGGTGGAGAGAAAGGGCTCCCACTCCACCGGCAGAGGGCGCATCTCGTCGGCGTAAAAGGCATCCAGCAGCAGGGCGTCCGCTGCCAGCGGACTGAATGCAAGAATCTCCCGCCGGGGCTGCACCAGCTGTTCATAGAGAGAATCGAAATTCGGGCTGCCGGAGAGCAGGGCCTTCCAGCAGGGCGCTAAGCCCTCCGGCTCCGGAGTCCAGACAAGACCCAGCCGGTGCAGCAGCAGCTCCGTCACCTCCGGGGAGGGGGCGGCCTTGCCCTGCTCGATTTTGGACAGATAGGAGGGGGCGCAGATGCCACGGCACAGACCCTCCTGACTCCAGTCCCGCTGAAGGCGGGCCTGCCGGATCAGCAGTCCGGCGATGTCGCCGCCCCTCATCCGATGAGGTCCCGCACGATGGCGCCGGCCAGCAGGATACCGGCGGTGGAGGGGACCCATGGCACACTGGCCGGGACGCTGCGGCGGCCGGGGGAGGGGGCCTCCAGCTGGGCAGTGGCGGCAGGCTGCTCCGGGCTGAACACCACCTTCAGGTGGCGGATGCCACGGCTGCGCAGTTCCTTCCGCATGACACGGGCCAGCGGGCAGCCGCTGGTCTGGGAGATGTCCGTCACCCGCAGCAGGGTGGGGTCCAGCTTGTTGCCGGTCCCCAGCGCCGACAGGATGGGGATGCTTCGGGCCATGGCCTGCTGGATCAGATCCAGCTTGCAGGTCACCAGATCGATGCAGTCGGCAATGTAGTCATATTGGGCGGAGAAGAAATTCTCCCGATGGGCGGCGTCGTAGGTGGCGCAGATGGGGTGGATGACGGCGCTGGGGGAGATGTCCCGGCAACGGCGGGCGGTGACCTCCGCCTTGGACTGGCCCACGGTGGAGTGGAGGGCGCAGAGCTGGCGGTTGATGTTGGTGACACTGACGGTGTCCTGATCCACCAGCGTCAGCTCACCTACGCCGGAGCGGGCCAGGATCTCGGCGGCATAGCTGCCCACGCCGCCCAGACCGAACACGGCCACATGGGCGCTTTGCAGGCGCTCCAGCGCCGGCTGGCCCAGCACCATCTCGGTGCGCAAAAACTGTTCGTGCATAAATAGGCTCCTTTGCTTCAAAGCAGTATCAAAAAAGACCGGCCGAGGCCGGTCTTTTTTGGAAATTCATCAGGCGAGGTACTTCATACCGGAGGTCTCGGTGGCGGTGATATCCTTCACGAGAGCGTTGTTCCACTGGGTGTAGTCGGCGTTCTTCATGGCGTTGCGGACCTGCACCTGCCAATAGGGGGCGTCGGTACCCACAAAGTATATGACATGGTAGCCGGTGTAGCTGCCCTCGTTGTAGACGATGCCGGTGTCGCCGGGCTGACGGGACTCGTCGAAGCACCAGTCATTGAACTCGGTGACCATCTGGCCCTTATACACCTCGGTATACAGGCCGCCGTTGGTGTTGGAGCCGGTGTCGGAGGACAGCTCATTGGCCAGCTCGGCAAAGCTATCCTCGGTTTTGGCACCGTCTTCCCACTTCTTCAGAGCGGCCTCGGCGGCCTCCTTCTGCTCGGCCTTGCGGGCGTCCAGCTTCTCCTGATAGTCGTCAGCCTTGCTGTCCAGATCGGAGGTATCCACCTTGAACAGAATGTGGCGCACGTCCACGGTGTTGTAGTCGTTGCGGCCACGGCTGTGGAACAGGACCACATAGTAGTTGTCGCCGCTCTCGATGAGGGTCAGATCACCCTCCTGACGCTCCTCGTTGAACACCCACTCGGTGACGGCGTCGCCGCTGTAGGTACCGGTGGGACGGTCGGTGTAGGTGCCGTTATCGTAGTTGTCGGCGGCCTTCTCCATCAGAAGACCGTTGCGGACAGCCTCCAGAGCGGCGTTGGCATTGGCGGAGGCAGCCTCCTTGGCGGCGGCGTTCTCCTCGTCGGTGGGCTTCACGGTGTTGCCGTCGGCATCCTTGGTGGAGTCGGCAGTACCCTTGAAGTAGATGTACTCGTAGTCGGCCACGTCGAAGTTGTTCTTGTGCTCGTTATAGTAGGTCTCCACTTCCTCGTCGGTGTAGGTGAGGCTGTCGATGTAGTCCTGCTGATAGTGGGAGGCCAGAAGGGTGTCCTTCAGAATGCTCTTGAAGGTGGACATGGTCATGTTGTTGCCGTACATCAGCTTCAGGTAAGCGCTGGTGGAGTAGCCGGCCTTCTTAGCATAGGTGGAGAAGGTCTCCACGGTGCTGTCCACTTCCTTCTGCATATCGTCGTTGAAGGTCATGCCCTTCTCGGCGGCGCCCTTCTTCAGCATGGTCAGCTGAATGAGACTCTTCTTGGCGGCGTCACGGAAGTAGGCGTCCCAGGTCATGTCCTCGCTGACACGCAACATCATCTTGGCGGTGTCGTTCAGGCTCTGCTGAGACAGGGAGGTATTCTTGTCAATGCCGTAGAGACTGGCATACTTGGAGTTGACGATACTGTTATAGGCATTGTGATAGTAGTAGCTGACCTCGGCGGCGGAATAGGACTCGCCCTCCACCGTGACGGCAGTGGTGCCGCGCTGGATGATGTTGGAGTTCCACACCACCAGGCCAATGGCGACCACCACAAAGGCGATGGCGATGATGGCATAGAGCCGGTTGGAACGGCGCTCCTTGGCCTGCTCCTGAGCTTGACGGGCAGTCTTGGGGTCTGCGACGCCGCTGGCGGCGACCTCCTGCCGGTTCTTCTTTTCTCTTGATGCGCTCATAGTTGTTTCATCCTCTCAAAATAGGGGTCATTACGACCCGACTTCGTAAAGTTAATTGTGATTATACAGGAAATCTGTCTGCTGTGCAAGGGGGAAACGGAAATTATCCGGCCATAGGCCGAAAAAGCGGTCAGCTCCGGAGGCATTCCGGAGCTGACCGGGCTTTTACCAGTTGTCCCGCCGGGCGTGGGGGCCAAGTTATAACCTGCACCGTTTCAGCAGGTGGGTTGTCTCCAGCGTGCTTCACCGCTTCCAACTTCCAGCCGCAGACGGCAGCCGGGAGGCCTGCGATCCACATACTGATCCGACATCCCCTATAACAAAATGTGAGGATAAAAAAGACCCGTCACATCCCTGCGGGACCATCGCCTTCCGGCGACAACCCTATTATAACAGACCCGGTGGGAAAATAAAAGGGGGTTTTGCAGAAATGGTCAGGAATTTTATTCCTCGTCGGCCAGCAGCTGTTCCATGAACAGATCATAGATCTTCTCCAGCTCCGCTTCGTCATCCAGCGTGCTGAGCAGCTCCTCGCCGTTTTCCGTGACGGATTTCAGGATCACCAGACCATAGTCCTCGGATTCCTCGTCCGCCTCGTCCTCCACGGCGGGGAAGAAGGCCATATAGGTCTGCCCCTCGTGCTCCAGTGCGTCCACATACTCCAGCTCGATATCGTTGCCGTCCTCGTCAGTGAGGGTGATAAAGCTGGGGCCAAACTCATCGCTCATGAGAAAATACCTCCTGCATAGGTTGATGTCCCCCTACTATAACGGATTTCCACAGAAATTGCAAGAGGGCGGCGCTGCCGATTTCCGCACAAAAATTGGAAAAGCAGCACAAAACGGAACCTATGTGCCGGGTCAAAGGATACGATGATTGCGTTTTTTACGCAAAAAGGTATTTTTATCGGTTGACAGGTGTGGTAAAATAACTCTTATATTGGTTTAATATGTGCTTTTTGCCGCAGCCGGGACCTTCCGGAGCAGAGCGGCAGGGAGAAGCCGTATAAAAAGCCTGAGGCCGCCCGGCGGCCGGAACAACGAAACAGAAAGTGAGGTGCGCTGTCCATGAAAGAACACTCCAACGACCGTGATAAGGCAGAGCAGAGCGCCCATCAGAGGAAAAACCGAGGGAAGGGACGGGCCAAGAGGGTCTGGGGCGTCATCGGCACCATCGTGCTGGTGGGCGTGCTGACCATGGCCATTTTTGTGGGGATCTTCATGACCTACATCAATAAGTCCCTGAAGGGCCACGTAGAGGTGGATATGTCCGAATATGACCGGAAGGTATCCACGGAGCTGTACCGTCTGGGGACGGACGGCGAGACATGGGAGATGTATCAGACGCTGTTCAGCGATGAAAACCGCATCTGGGTGGATATCGGGGACATCCCCAAGTATTTGCAGGAGGCCACCATCGCCATCGAGGACAAGCGCTTCGAGACCCACCACGGGGTGGACTGGAGGGGGACCCTGCGGGCCATCACCAGGACCCTGACCGGCAGCGGCACACAGGGCGGCTCCACCATCACCCAGCAGCTGCTGAAAAACGTCACCGGCGACAATCAGGTGACGGTGAAGCGGAAGATCACGGAGATCTACCGGGCGCTGGCGCTGGAGAAGGATTACTCCAAGTCCCAGATCCTGGAGATGTATCTCAACACCATCTATCTGGGAGAGCAGTGCTACGGCGTGCAGACGGCTGCCCGGATGTACTTCCACAAGGATGTGAAGGACCTGACGCTGGCGGAGTGTGCCTGTCTCATCGGCATCACCAACAATCCCTCCATGTATGATCCTCTGCTCAGCGACTGGGCCCGTGAGAACAACCGGGAGCGGCAGCTGACCATCCTGGACGAGATGCTCGGTCAGGAGAAGATCGATCAGGCCACCTACGATGCCGCCGTGGCGGAGGAGGTCCAGTTCAGCGACGGGTATACGAATCTCGGCAATTTCACCGAGCCTACGGAGGATCAGGAGACCCCGGAGAAGCCCACCGTGCAGTCCACCGCCAACAACTCCTATTATACGGATCAGGTCATCTCCGATGTGGCGGCGGCGCTGGTGGAGAAGCTGGGGCTGGAGGACGATGCACCCGACGAGAACGGCAACGTCCGTACGGCACAGGAGAAGGCCGTCAGCAAGATTTACAGCAGCGGCTATAAGATCTATACGCTGCAGGACAGCAAGCTCCAGTCCATTGCGGAGAGCGTTTTTGAAAACAGCGATCTGGTGGAGTATACTGATGACTACGGCAAGCCCTTGCAGGCGGCTATCACGCTGGTGGACAATTCCACCGGCAACGTGGTGGCTATGGTGGGCGGTCTGGGCGCCAAGACGGTGGACCGTGGCTGGAACTGGGCCACGGAGCCCCGGCAGTGCGGTTCTGCTACCAAGCCCATCTCCGACTATGCCCCGGCGCTGGATGACGGTACCATCACCGCTGCCTCCGCCATCGACGACTATCCTGTCCGGGATTTGAGTGGCTACGGCGCATGGCCCAAGAACTCCCATTCCGGTTTCTACGGCCTGACCACCGTATGGACGGCGCTGGTGGAGTCTCTGAATACCTGCGCCGTGCGGGTCAATGAGAGCTACGGCTCGGCGGCCTCCTATAATTATATGGTGGAGAAGCTGGGCTTCACCACCCTGACCCAGCGGGACAGCCAGCAGTCCGGTAACATGGGCCTGGGCGGTTACGATGTGGGTGTCACCACGGAGGAGATGGCTGCGGCCTATGCCGCCATCGCCAACGACGGCGTATACACCAAGCCCCGGACATGGCTGCGGGTGGAGGACTCCGAGGGGAATGTCGTCATGGAGAACGAGACCTCCGCCCACAGCGCCATGAAGGAGACTACCGCCTATCTGCTGCGGGATATACTGGAGAGCGTTATCACCAGCGGTACCGGTACGGAGGCATATTTCTCCGGCATGACCATCGCCGGTAAGACCGGTACCACGGATGACAACCGGGACCGTTATTTCGTGGGCTTCAGCCCCTACTACTGCGCTGCGGTATGGACGGGCTATGAGTCCAACGATGAGCTGTCCTACGGTATGGGCAACGGCTCGGCGCAGCTGTGGAAGCAGGTGATGCGGGAGATCCATGGTGATCTGGAGGACAAGGCCTTCGACAGCTGCACCGGCCTGACGCAGGTGACGGTGTGCTCCGACAGCGGCCTGCTGGCCACGGATGCCTGCACCAAGGACCTGCGGGGCAACCGTGTCCGCACCGTGACGGTGGCGGCGGATACGGCTCCCACGGCGACCTGTAACGTTCACAAGATGGTGGATTATTGCACCGAGGGGAAGCATATTGCCACCCAGTACTGCCCCAAGGACAAGGTGAAGCAGGTGGCGGTGCTGGACTGGAACCGGGCGCTGTTCAACGATATCAAGGCCAGGGACCATGAGTACCTGTTGAAGGTGCTGGACGGCTCCGCTACGCCCAACGATCCCAAGGATGATATCTGCCCGGCGCACCAGAAGGCCATCACACCGGTGACACCTACCGACCCCACCAAACCGACAACCCCCACCAAACCGACGACCCCCACGGATCCGACAGATCCCACCACGCCGGATACCGGCGGCGCTGAGGACTCCGGCGGCGTTGGGGACTCCGGCGGCGTTAGAGGCGGCGGCAGCTGGTGGAAACGACCGTAAGTAGAGAAACGAAAATGCAGCCTGTGAGCGGTGCTCACAGGCTGCATTCTTGCGAGGCGGTGAAAAAGAAGGGGTATGGCTCTGCCGTACCCCTTCTTTTCTTGCATAATAGGGAGATCAGAAGCTGCGGATGATATCCACGATCTCGGTGCCGATGCGCTTCTGAGCCTCCACGGTGGCAGCGCCGATGTGGGGCGTGCAGGACACCATGGGATGGCTGTACAGAGCGGCGTTGGCAGTGGGCTCGTCGGCGTAGACGTCCAGACCGGCGGCCCGAACCTTGCCGGACTCCAGAGCGGCCAGCAGGGCGTCCTCGTCCACGTTGGCACCACGGGAGGTGTTGATGATGACCACGCCGTCCTTCATCTTGGCGATGGTATCGGCGTTGATGAGGGGAGCGCCGGGTGCAGCGGGAGCGTGGAGAGAGATGAAGTCAGACTGAGCCAGCAGCTCCTCCAGCGTCACATAGGGGATGCCGAATTTGGCCTCCACCTCCGGACGGCGGGTGGTGCTGTAAGCGACGACGTTCATGCCGATGGCCTTGGCCATGACGCCCAGATGCTGGCCGATGCGGCCGAAGCCGATGATGCCCAGAGCCTTGCCCTGCAGCTCGATGCCCTTGCCGTAGGCCTTCTTCTCCCACTTGCCCTCACGCATGGTATGACCGGCGATGGAGATATAGCGGGTGCAGGCGAACATATGGCCCATGGCCAGCTCCGCCACGGACTGGGAGGAAGCACCGGGGGTGTTGCGGACGGCAATGCCGTTCTCCTCGGCGTACTTGACGTCGATGTTGTCCACGCCCACGCCGCCGCGGATGATGAGCTTCAGCTTGCCGCCCTTGGCCTCGTCGATATGATTGGCACGGACCTTGGTCTTGGAGCGGACCACCACGGCGTCAAAGTCCCGCAGGGCGGCGCCCAGCTGATCCGGCTCATAGAACTGCTCCACCACCTCGTGGCCCAGCTCACGCAGCTGCGCCATGGCGGCCTTGTCCATACCGTCTGTAATAAGAATACGCATAGTAATATTCTCCTTCGATGATACGTTTTATTGTCGGAATGTGGCGATTTGTCCGGTTTTCCGGACCTGCGTCCCGAGAGACAGACGTTACGCCTGATGCTCAGCCTCGAACTTGGTGAGGAACTCCACCAGAGCCTCCACACCCTCCTTGGGCATGGCGTTATAGATGGAGGCCCGGAGACCGCCCACAGACTTGTGGCCCTTCAGGTTGTCGAAGCCGGCCTCCTTGGAGGCGGCCACCACAGCGGCATCCAGATCCTTGTCGCCGGTGACGAAGGGGACGTTCATGAGGCTGCGATCCTGAGGCACCACGGCGCCCTTGAAGAGCTTGGAGGAATCCAGGAAGTCATACAGCACCTTGGCCTTTTCGATGTTGCGCTTCTCCATCTCCTCCAGACCGCCCATGTTCAGCAGGTACTTGAATACCTTGCCGCAGCAGTAGATGGCCCAGCAGTTGGGGGTGTTGTACATGGAGCCGTTGTCGGCATGGGTCTTGTACATCAGGTAGATGGGGGTCTTGGGGTCCAGATCGTCACGGATCAGATCCTCACGGATGATGACCACGGCCATGCCGGCGGGGCCCACGTTCTTCTGCACACCGGCCCAGATCAGGCCGTAGTCGGAGACGTTGCAGGGGCGGGAGAGGAACATGGAGGACTGGTCGGACACCAGCACATGGCCCTTGGTGTTGGGCAGCTTGTTCCAGGTGGTGCCGTTGATGGTCTCGTTTTCGCAGATGTAGACATAGTCGCAGTCGTCGGGGATGTCCAGATCGCTGCAATCGGGGATATAGGAGAAGTTCTTATCCTTGGAGGAGGCGATGACGTCCACCTCGCCGAACTTCTTGGCCTCGGCAATGGCCTTCTTGGACCATGCGCCGGTCTCCACATAGCAGGCCTTACCGTTCTTCATGAGGTTCATGGCCACCATGGCGAACTGTACAGTGCCGCCGCCCTGAATGAACAGGACCTTGTAGTTGTCGGGGATGTGCATCAGCTTGCGCAGGTCGGCCTCGGCCTCGTCGGCGATCTGCTGGAACACCTTGGAGCGGTGGCTCATCTCCATGACGCACATACCGCTGCCGCGGTAGTTCATCATCTCGTCCCGGATCTCCTCCAGCACGGGCTCCGGCATCATAGCGGGACCGGCGGAGAAATTGAATGTACGACCGTATTTCATCTTGTGGTTCCTCCTTTTTCCATTCAAGCGTTGTTTTCCTTGTTTTTGCCAGTTACCCATATTATAGTGCATCCCGTCGTGAGAATCAACAGGGAAAAATAAAAAATGTGAGATGGGCTGAAAGATTTTCAGCTTGACAAAAATTTCGTAGGGCGGCAGCGGCGGCGATTGACAGGCGCCGCAGGAAATGATATAACAGACAGGATATAAAGATACTGTAAAAAAGCGGAGGGACGGGACATGGAACGGCTGAAGGAGCGGGTGGCCCACATCGGACAATATGCGGTGACGCTGCTGAAATGGATGGTGTTGGGCGGTGTCATCGGACTGGTGGGCGGGATCATTGGCTCCCTGTTCCACATCGGCGTGGACACCGCCACACAGGTGCGTCTGGCCCATTCGTGGGTGCTGTACCTGATGCCGGTGGGGGGCCTTGCCATCGTGGGGCTGTATCGGCTCACCAAAACGGAGGGAAAGGGTACCAACGACGTCATCGCCTCCGTCCACTTCGGGGAACAGGTGCCGGGGCTGCTGGTGCCGGTGATCTTCGTGTCCACGGTCATCACCCACCTGTGCGGCGGCAGCGCCGGCCGTGAGGGCGCTGCCCTGCAGATCGGCGGCGGCATCGGTTATCAGGCGGGGCGGCTGCTGCGTCTGGGGGAGAAGGATCTGCCGCTGGCTACCCTGTGCGGCATGAGCGGCGTGTTCGCCGCCCTGTTCGGCACACCCCTGACGGCCACGGTGTTTGCGCTGGAGGTCATCAGCGTGGGCGTTCTGTACTATGCCGGACTGGTGCCGTGCCTGACGGCGGCCTTGACGGGCTATCTGGTGTCGGTGCTCATGGGGGTGCCGCCCACCCGGTTCACGGTGACGGTTCCGGGGCTGGAGGTGCGGACCATGCTGCTGGTGATGGTGCTGGCGCTGCTGTGCGCCGTGGTCAGCATCCTGTTCTGCCGGGGGCTCCACGGAGTGGAGCGTCTGCTGAAGCGGACGCTGAAAAACCCCTACCTGCGGGTGGCGGTGGGAGCGGCGGTGCTCATCGGCTTGACGCTGCTTACCAATGGAGACTACAACGGCGCAGGCATGGAGGTCATCGGTCGGGCCATCGCCGGACAGGCGGATCCGTGGGCATGGGTGTGGAAGCTGCTCTTCACCGCCATCACCATCGGGTGCGGCTTCAAGGGCGGCGAGGTGGTACCCTCCTTCTTCGTGGGAGCCGCCTTCGGCTGCGTGGCGGCGGGCTGGCTGGGCCTTCCGGCGGGCTTCGGGGCCGCTATGGGGCTGGTGTCGGTGTTCTGCGGGGCGGTGAACTGCCCGCTGGCCTCCATCATCCTCAGTGTGGAGCTGTTCGGCTCCGGCGATCTGCTGTATTTCGCCATGGCCTGCTCCATCAGCTATCTGATCTCCGGCTACTGTGGGCTGTACAGCAGCCAGACCATCCTCTACTCCAAGCTGCGGGCGGAGTTCATCAACGTCCGAACCCACGAGTAAAGGTACATAAGAATACGCCTGCCGGGGCATACTGAGAGAAAATCAGTGCTTCGGGAGGCGTGTTTTTTATGGAGGATATCCTGCAGCAGGGGGGACAGATCGCCCTGACGGCGCTGGGGTCGCTGGCGGCCCTGTTTTTGCTGACCAAGCTCTCCGGCAACAAGCAGGTGTCCCAGATGAACCTGTTTGACTATGTGATGGGCATTACCATCGGCTCCATCGCCGCCGAAATGGCCTCGGAGCTGGAGTCGCCTCTGCGGCCCCTTTGGGCCATGGTGGTGTATGGGCTGACGGCGTGGGGCATCGCCCTGCTGACCAACAGATCCATCCGGGTACGGCGGTTCATCACCGGCAAGCCGCTGATCCTTATGGACAGCGGCGTCATCTACCGGAAAAACCTGCGGCGAGCCCGGATGGATCTCAACGAATTTCTCATGTACTGCCGGGTATCGGGGTATTTTGACCTCAACCAGATCCAGACCGCCATTTTAGAGCACAACGGCACGGTGACGTTCCTGCCGGCGGCCATGCAGCGGCCGGTGACGCCGGCGGACCTGTCCATGCAGCCCCGGCAGGAGCTGCTCCAGACCCCGGTGGTGCAAGACGGCCGGGTGCTGCCGGAGAATTTGCAGAAGGCGGGAAGGGACGGCGTGTGGCTGGAGCGGAAGCTGCGGGAGAAGGGATATCACGGCCCGGAGGAGGTGCTGCTGGCTATGGCGGCCGGCGGCGATCAGCTGGCGGTATATCCCATGGAGACCAAGAAGGAAGCCAGAGAAATGCCGTAAAACAGCAGGATATTGCGTATCATACGCAATATCCTGCTGTTTTTATCGAAGCTGCCCGGCCAGATGGCCGCTGGACCATGCCCATTGCAGATTGTAGCCGCCGCAGTCGCCGTCCACATCCAGCACCTCACCGCAGGCGTACAGGCCTGGGACCAGACGGCTTTGGAGGGTGTGGGGATCGAACTCGTCGGTACGGAGCCCTCCGGCAGTGACCTGTGCCTGATCGAAGCCGCAGGTGCCGGTGACGGGCAGGTCAAAATGCTTGCAGCTGTGGGCCAGCGCCGCCAGTGCCTCCTCCGGGGCGTCTGCCAGGGGGAGGGAGGGGGAGAGCCCGGCGTACTTGGCCGCCATCTGGCTCAGACGGCTGTGGAGGGCGCCGGTGAAGGCCTGTCCGCAGGTGAGCTCCCGATTGCGGAGCGCCAGCGCCTGCCGGCGGCGGAGCCATGCGGCGGTGTCCGCTTCTGACTGTTCCGGCCACAGATCCAGCGACAGGGTCACGTCCTCACCAATGGCATAGCGGGAGATCTCGAAGATGGCGGGGCCGCTGACGCCGTACTCGGTGAAGAGAATTTCTCCGTGGTTCTCCGCCAGCACCTCCCGGCCCCGCCGCAGAGTAATGCGGGCGGTGGTTTTCACGCCCTTCAGGGAGCGGGGATAGGTGGGATCGGTCTTGAGCTGCACCAGCGCCGGGGTCAGAGCCGTGCGGTGGTGGCCCAGCCCCTTGGCCAGCCGATAGCCGTCCAGCACGCCGCCCACCTTGCTGCCGGCAGCGCCGCCTGCGGCCAGAATGACGCAGTCCATGTCCCGGAGGATCTCACCGCTCTCCAGTGTCACGGCAAAGCCCTGTCCCCGGCGCTTCAGGGACGTGACGGGGTCGCCGGTCCGCAGGGTCAGCCGATCCGGCTGTCCCTCCAGCGCCAGACGCAGCACATCCAGCACGGAATTGGCGGTGTTGGAGCGGGGATATAGCTTGCCGTCGGGCTCCTCCACCGTGACAAGGCCCAGCTGGTGGAAAAAGCGCAGTGTTTCCGCCACCGGGAAGGCCTCCAGCGCAGGGCGGCAGAAGTCCGAGTCGGCTCCGTGGTAGTGAGCCGGGGAGGCATGGCGGTTGGAGAGGTTGCACCGCCCGTTGCCGGTGGACAGCAGCTTGCGGCCTACCCGGCCCTGCCGCTCCAGCAGCGTCACCCGGTTCCGGGGGTCGGAGAGGGCCGTCAGCGCCGCCATCAGGCCGGAGGCCCCGCCGCCGATGATGCAGACCTCACTCATGGCGCTGTGCCTCCAGCCGCTTGCGGGTGAGATAGCCCTCCAGCATCAGGGACGCCGCCACGGCGTCCACCACCTTTTTGCGCTTTTTGGCGTTCTTTCCATTGTTAAATAGGATGTTGTGGGCATCCACCGTGGTGCGCCGCTCGTCCCACAGGGTCACGGGGAGGCCCGCTGCCTGCCGCAGTGTCTCAGCAAAGGCGGCGGCCTTCTCGGCACGGGGACCCACGGTGCCGTCCATGTTCTTGGGATAGCCCAGCACCAGCTCCGTGACCCCATGCTCCGGGATCAGCCGGAGGATCTCCTGTACCACCACCTCCGCCTTGCGGCTGTCGATGACGGTGGTGAAGCCTGCCAGCGTGCCGGTGGCGTCGGAGATGGCGATGCCGGTGTGGGCGTCGCCGTAATCAATGGCCATGATCTTCATTCTCGCATACCTCGCAGGGTGAATTTTTCTCTATCATACACAACTTTTCCCTCCGGCGCAACCGGTGGCAGAGAAAAAACCGGAGAAGGGGGAGAAAAGCGCCGTTTTCATGAAAAATCTTCTCCTTTTCGTGAAAAAACGCCTTGACGGAGGGACTTGCCTGTGTTAGAATAGTCCTTACCTGTGGACATGGGCTTTCTTTTCATGCGTTTTTTCGCTTCTGACGCAGAAAAGAGGCTGCGCCCTTCAGGGAGGCAAGCGGCGGTCCGGCGGGGCCGGAGCCGTCAATCTAATAAGGAGGTGCCGTTAGATGCGAGTGAAGATCACTTTGAGATGCAATGAGTGCAAGCAGAGAAACTACAACACGATGAAGAACAAGAAGAACAACCCTGACCGTCTTGAAATGAACAAGTATTGCCCCTTCTGCAGAAAGCATACGGTCCATACCGAAACCAAGTAATTGGAAGGAGAAACAGCGATGGCAGAGGAAAAGAAAGTCAAGAAGGATCACGGCAAGTGGTTCCGTGAAATGAGAAGCGAACTGATGAAGGTGGTATGGCCCAGCGCCAAGACCACGGCCAAGAACACCGGCACTGTGCTGCTGTGCTCTCTGGGTGTGGGCGCCTGCATCTGGATCTTTGACGGCGTGGCTGTGCTGGCTGTCAAGACGCTGATCGGCCTGTTTACGCACTAAGGAGCGGAGCATGGCTGATAACGCAAAATGGTATGTCATCCACACCTATTCCGGCTATGAAAATGCGGTGAAGGCGGCCATTGAAAAGTCCGTGGTGAACCGCAATATGTCCGACATGGTCCTGAAGATGGAGATCCCTATGGAGACCGTCACCGAGGTCACTGAGTCGGGTGTCATGAAGGAAGTGGAGCGCAAGGTGTTCCCCGGTTACGTCCTCATTAAGATGATCTTGACAGATGACACCTGGCATCTGATCCGCAACATCCGTGGCGTCACCGGCTTCGTAGGAGAGGCCAACAAGGCCATCCCCCTGACGGAGGAGGAGGTCGCTGCACTGGGTGTGGAAAAGCACGAGATCGTGGTGCTGTACAACGTGGGCGATACCGTGAAGATCACGGACGGCCCTCTGGCCAGCTTCATGGGTACCGTGGAGGAGATCGACGCCGACAAGAACAAGGTCCGTGTGGTGGTCTCCATGTTCGGGAGAGAGACTCCCGTAGAGCTGGAGCTCGATCAGGTCGAGGTCGTCCAGCCCTGAGTGCGTCGGACGCACACAGGCCGGAGCATCCCCTCCGGCGCAAGTGGGAGAGACGCTGTGCGTCTCGCCAAGAGCAGGTCCGGTATTTGACCGGCTGCTACCACATTTTTATGAAGGAGGTGCCTCTTTATGGCACAGAAAGTCGTTGGTTATGTAAAACTGCAGATCCCTGCAGGCAAGGCAACCCCCGCACCCCCCGTTGGCCCCGCTCTGGGTCAGCACGGCGTGAACATCGCCGCTTTCACCAAGGAGTTCAACGAGCGCACCAAGAATGACATGGGTCTCATCATCCCCGTGGTCATCACCGTGTACGCCGATCGCTCTTTCACCTTCATCACCAAGACCCCCCCGGCTGCGGTGCTGATCAAGAAGGAGTGCAACATCGAGTCCGGCTCCGGTGTGCCTAACAAGACCAAGGTGGCCACCATCTCCAAGGCCTCCATTCAGAAGATCGCTGAGCTGAAGATGCGTGATCTGAACGCTGCTTCTCTGGAAGCTGCCATGAGCATGATCGCCGGCACCGCCCGTTCTATGGGCGTCGTCGTGGGCGAATAAGGAGGGTGTAAGAGATGTTTAGAGGTAAGAAGTATAAAGACAGTGCAAAGCAGATCGACCGTGGGACCCTGTACGATCCCAAGGAGGGTCTGGAGCTGGTATGCAAGACCGCTTCCGCCAAGTTCGACGAGACCGTCGAGCTGCACGTGAAGCTGGGCGTTGACTCCCGTCACGCCGATCAGCAGGTCCGTGGCGCCATCGTGCTGCCCAACGGTACCGGCAAGACCGCCCGTGTGCTGGTGTTCGCCAAGGGCGACAAGGCCGACGCTGCCCGTGAGGCCGGCGCCGATTTCGTGGGCGATATGGACATGGTGGAGAAGATCCAGAAGGAGAACTGGTTCGACTTCGACGTGGTGGTCGCTTCCCCCGACATGATGGGTGTTGTGGGCCGTCTGGGTAAGCTGCTGGGCCCCAAGGGCCTGATGCCCTCCCCCAAGGCCGGCACCGTCACTCCCGACGTGGCCAAGGCCGTGAAGGAGGTCAAGGCCGGTAAGGTGGAGTATCGTCTGGACAAGACCAACATCATCCACTGCCCCATCGGCAAGGTGTCCTTCGGCGCTGACAAGCTGTATGAGAACTATTCTGCTCTCATCGGCGCCATCATCAAGGCCAAGCCCGCCGCTGCCAAGGGCCAGTATATCAAGTCCTGCGTGGCTGCCGCCACCATGGGCCCCGGCGTGAAGATGAACGCCAACAAGCAGATCTGACGCTGCACCGGGCCGATTCGACCCGAAACGCTTCAATATCTTCGGTAGGGTGCTTGACAAAGCGCCCGGCCGCTGGTATAATATTTGATGCGTTCCAAAGACAGCAGGTGGCGCAAGCCGTAAGTCCTGCCGAGGATGGCAAATCGATTTTGATTGCTTACACCGTCCTTGTGTCCTTGGATACAGGGACGGTTTCCTTTTTTTGAACGCACCGACAATTTTTCCGGAGGTGAAATCAAAGAATGCCCAACGCAAAAGTTCTGTCTGAGAAGCAGGCCGTCGTGGCGGCGCTGACCGAGAAGCTGCAGAACGCAGCTGCCGGTGTCATCGTTGATTACAAGGGCATCACGGTGGCAGAGGATACCACTCTGCGTACCCAGTGCCGTGAGAACAACATTGACTACGCTGTCGTCAAGAACACCCTGCTGCGCTTTGCTTTCAACAATGTGGGCCTGAACGAGCTGGACGATCAGCTCAACGGCGCCACGTCTCTGGCCGTGTGCATGGATGACCCCGTCGCTCCGGCCCGTGTGATCGCAGAGTTCGCAAAGAAACTCAACGGCAAGTTCGAGATCAAGGGCGGCTTCATGGACGGCAAGGTCGTCTCCCTGGAGACCGTCAATGCTCTGGCTGCCATCCCCGCTCTGCCCGTGCTGCAGGCTCAGGTTCTGGGTACCATGCTGGCTCCCATTTCCGCTCTGGCCTGCGTGCTGAAGCAAATTGCAGAGAAGCAGGGCGCTCCCGCTGAGGAAGCCGCTGCCGAGTAATGAGACGTTTCGTCTCGACCCCTATCTAAAAAACATCTTACAATTAGGAGGCTTATCAAAATGTCCGAGAAAGTTACTGCTATGATCGAAGAAATCAAGGGCCTGACCGTTCTGGAGCTCAGCGAGCTGGTTCACGCTCTGGAGGAGGAGTTCGGCGTTTCCGCCGCTGCCATGGCTGCTCCTGCTGCTGGTGCTGCTGCTCCCGCTGCTGAGGAGAAGACCGACTTCGACGTCGTTCTGACTGGCTTCGATGCCGCTCAGAAGATCAAGGTTATCAAGGTCATCCGTGAGGTCATGGGTCTGGGTCTGGCCGAGGCCAAGGCTGCCGTCGAGGGCGCTCCCACCACCATGAAGGAGGGTCTGTCCAAGGAGGATGCCGAGGCTCTGAAGAAGCAGGTCGAGGAAGTCGGCGGCAAGGTCGAGCTGAAGTAAGTAATTCTTCATATGGAAAAGAGCGTTCCGCAGGGAACGCTCTTTTTTTGTCGCCTCGCTCCGGTTTGGCCTGAGCTGCACGGAGCATCGGCCCGACGTTCCACAGATGAAATTTTTTCCACACTGACCATCCAACGCTCCGCCACATTGGGGCGTGTTTTCATGTGGAGAGATGACTGACATCGGGGAATAAAAGGAGCCTGCATGGAGTTTTTCACGATTTTTTTGACGCTGCGGGGGGAGTATTATGCGCTGGTACCGGTGGCCTGCGCCGAGCTGGTGGCGGCTGGAACTGAAAAAGGACGAGAGCAAGCGCATGGACATTGACGATTTTCTTGAAACGGTGCGGCGGTACACAGACGCAGCCACCATTACAAGGCGGATGGTTGCAGAGCTGATCGACCACATTGAGGTGTACCACGCTGAAAAGCAGGACGGCGTTACCAATCAGCGTGTCGTGATCTACTACAACTGCATCGGTGCCTTTGATGTGCCGGATCGCCGGAAGATCCCGGAGGCCGACATTATCATGGAAAAAAGAAAAGGCGTAGCACTCAGCTACGCCCCGGAACGCCTTGCAGTATGAACTTTGTGGGAAATAAAAAAGCAGAGTGTCCATTACAGGATACTCAGATCCTATAAGGACACTCTGCATGGTCGGAGTGGGGGGACTTGAACCCCCGGCCTCTTGGTCCCGAACCAAGCGCGCTACCAGCTGCGCTACACCCCGTCAGCCTAACTATTATACGGTGCAGAAACGTTTCTGTCAAGAGGGAAATTTCCCTCCGCCCCGGAGGTTCTGCCCTGCCCGAAGGGCGCATACACTGAACGCAAAAGGAGGGGATGGCATGACCGAGACAAAGCACCGCCGGCCCGCCCGCCGCACACTGGCACACGGGCAGCCTCTGCGCCGCCCGATGGCCCGCCGCACGCCGCAGCGCAGGCCCACCGCAGGCCAGAGGCCCCGCCCCGCCGTGGGCCGCCTGTGGCAACTGGTGGTGTGCGGAGCGCTGCTGCTGGGGGTGGTGGCCATAAAGCTGACGGCCCCGGACACGCTGGAGCCTTACCGTCAGAGACTCTTGATGCTGATGGGCGGCGACACAGATTTTACGGCGGCCTTTTCGGCCGTAGGTCACGCCTTTGACGGCTCTCTGACCGGAGCACTGGACGACGCCTACACGGCGGTGTTCGGCCCCCGGCAGGCGCAGCCCACCGCAGCCACCTACACGGCGGAGAACACCCCAGAGGACGTGTGCCTGACCCAGCAGGTGCTGGGCTTTGCCTACGCCGCCCCGGTGCAGGGGACCGTCACCGACGGCTTCGGATGGCGGGAGAACGCCTTCCACTACGGCACGGACATCGCCGCCGACGCCGGGACCGTCATCTCCAGCTTCGCTGACGGCACCGTCACGGCGGTGGGGGACAGCAGCCAACTGGGCAACTATGTGACCGTGTCCCACGCCGGGGCCTTTACCACCCTGTATGCCCATTGCAGCCGCATTACTGCCTCCTCCGGCCAGCAGGTGGCGCTGGGCGATCCCATTGCCGAGGTGGGGGAGACCGGCAACGCCACTGGCCCGCACCTCCACTTCGCACTCCAGAAGGACACCGTCTATCTGGATCCCGCCTACTATGGCATTGGCTGAGCGCCTGCGGATCTCGCCGGGGGTGCCGCTGCTGCTGGCGGCCTTCGTGTGGCTGGCCTCCCCACTGCTGCTGGGGGCTATCCTGTCGGCGGCGGTGTGCCATGAGCTGGGCCACTGGCTGGTGCTGCGAAGGGTAGGAGGCCGGATCCAAAGACTGCATATCACCGTGTTCGGCGCCGAGATGCAGGTGGATGACCGCCGCATCTCCTACGGCGGCGAGCTGCTGACCGCCGCCGCAGGCCCGGTAATCAATCTGCTGCTGGCGGCGGCCATGGGCCTTCTGGGCCGGTGGTGGGAGCCGCTGTATCTCTTTGCCGGGGCGCAGCTGGTGCTGGGGGCCTTCAACCTGCTGCCTGCCCTGCCGCTGGATGGCGGCCGTATCCTGTGGCTGGCGCTGGCGTGGCTGACAGAACCCTATACCGCCCAGCGGGTACTGTCGGCGGTGAGCCTTGCGGTGTCGCTGGCTCTGCTGTTGGGTGGCGGATGGTTCATCTGGCGGCTGGGGGGCAGCCCCTTTTTGCTGGTGGGGGCCGTGGGGCTGACCGGATGGAATCTGCGGGAAATAAAGCTTGCCAAAGGGGGATAAAACGGGTAAAATAAGATGTTAAACCAAAGAATACAGGAGATATACTGTGGATAAACGATTGGAACGTATTCTGCCGCGAGTGCAGAAGCCTGCCCGCTATGTGGGCGGGGAATATAATGCTGTGAAAAAGGACCCGGCGCAGGTGGATACCCGCATCGCCTTCTGCTTCCCGGACACCTACGAGATCGGGATGTCCAATCTGGGGATGCGGATCCTCTACGGCGTCATGAACAACATGGACGGTGTATGGTGCCAGCGGGTCTTTGCCCCTTGGGGGGACATGGAGGAGGAGATGCGCCGGGCCGGGATGCCTCTGTTTGCCCTGGAGTCCGGGGAGCCTATCACGGACTTTGATATCGTGGCCTTTTCCGTGGGCTATGAGATGGCCTTTCCTGCCATTCTGAATATGCTGGATCTGGCGGGCATCCCCATCCATAGCGCAGAGCGCACCGGTCTGACGCCGCTGGTCATCGCCGGCGGCACCGCCATGTATAACGCCGAACCCATTGCCGACTTCATCGATCTGGTGAGTCTGGGGGAGGGAGAGGACATCACCGTGGAGTTGGTGGAGCTGCACCGCAAGGCCCGCCGGGAGGGCTGGAGCAAGACGCAGTTTCTCCGTGCGGCGGCCCAGCTGCCGGGCATCTACGTCCCCAGCCTGTACGAGGTGACGTATCATGATGACGGCACCGTGGCGGAGATCACGCCGCTGGAGGGCGCTCCGGCGGTGGTCACCAAGCGTATCGTCCACGATATGGACAAGTCCTTTTTCCCCACTCAGACCATCGTCCCCTCCACGGAGATCGTGCAGGATCGGGTGATGCTGGAGCTGTTCCGGGGCTGCATCCGGGGCTGCCGGTTCTGTCAGGCGGGGTATGTGTACCGCCCGGTCCGCAACCGCAGCGAGGCCCTGTGCGCCCAGTATGCCGTGGAGAGCTGCGACGGCTCCGGGTATCAGGAGGTGACGCTGTCCAGCCTCTCCACCAGCGACTACCCGCCCCTGACCCAGCTGTGCGACCAGCTGGAGGATTTCTGTCAGCAGCGCCATGTGAATCTGTCCCTGCCCAGTCTGCGGGCGGACAACTTCTCCATGAACCTGATGGAGCGGCTGGCCAAGGGCCGCAAGAGCGGCCTGACCTTCGCCCCGGAGGCCGGTACCCAGCGGCTGCGGGATGTCATCAATAAAAATGTCACCCAGGAGGATCTGCTTCAGTCCTGCCGCACGGCCTTTGCCGGGGGCTACAATGCCGTGAAGCTGTACTTCATGCTGGGCCTGCCCACGGAGACCGACGAGGACGTGCTGGGCATTGCCGATCTGGCGGCCCGTGTCATGCATACATGGCGGGAGAGCGCCAGCAATAAAAACCGGGGCGTCCGCATCACCGTCTCCACATCGTGGTTCGTTCCCAAGCCCCATACGGCCTTTCAGTGGGAGCCGCAGATCTCCAAGGAGGAGTATGAGCGGCGGGTGGCCTTGCTGCGGGAGGCCATCAAGACCAAAACCGTCACCTATAACTGGCACGACTCCGACACCAGCTTTCTGGAGGCTGTGCTGGCCCGTGGCGACCGCCGGATGTGCAAGGTGTTGGAGACGGCGTGGCGCAAGGGCTCCAAGCTGGATGCATGGGAGGAGTATTTCTCGCTGGACCGCTGGCTGGAGGCCTTTGAGGAGTGCGGGCTGGATCCCCACTTCTACGCCAACCGTACCCGTTCACTGGATGAAAAGATGCCCTGGGACATGATCTCCAGCGGCGTTACCACGGCATACCTCCGCCGGGAGCGGGAGCGTGCCTTTGCCGGGGTCACCACCCCAGACTGCCGCACCCACTGCAACGGCTGCGGCGCCAATCGACTGGTAGGAGGGAAGTGCGATGTCTAAGCTGCGGCTTCTGTTTGTGAAAGAGGGAACGGCGGCCTATATCTCCCATCTGGATCTGCTGCGGACGGTGCAGCGGGCCTTTCCCCGGACGGAGCTGGAGATCAAGCACTCTCAGGGCTTCCATCCCCATCCCATCATCTCCATTGTGCTGCCCCTGCCGGTGGCCCAGTCCAGCGACTGCGAGCTGCTGGACTTCGAGGTGACGCAGGATACCGACGGCAGCGGCATTGCCGAAAAGCTCAACGAGGGCCTGCCGGAGGGGCTGCGGGTGCTGGATTGCTACGAGGCCAAGCGTCCGGTGCGGGAGCTGGCGTATCTGCGGGCGGACATGGAGATGGAGTATGACCACGGTGTACCGGAGGGCGCCGCAGAGGCGCTTATGGAGCTGTTTCACCGCCCGGAGCTGCTGATCGAAAAGCGCACCAAGCGCAAGCAGCTGGCGGAGGTGGATATCGCCCCCATGATCCGGAGCATCGCCTTTGCGGAGGAGAAGGATCTTCTCCGGGCGGCGGTAACGGTCCGGGCGCAGAACCCCGGCCTGAACCCCCAGCTGCTGGAAAAGGCTATCGCCCGCTACCGGCCGGATCTGTCCCCGGACTTTGTTCGGGTCCGCCGCCGGGAGCTGCTGGACGAGGCAGGGGAAATTTTCCGGTAGAAAAACCGTACCACCCGGAGGGATGCTTTTTCCCTCCGGGCGTGATTTTGCCCGTAAAAATGGACGGATTGCGGACACATTGTGGACGCATAAGTGGACGTTTTGATGGACAGCTCCGGTACTTTTTGGTACAATGGGGACAGAGAAACAAAAGAGGATGCCCTGATGAAGCGACGGCCCTTGATTTTGCTGACCCTGACGACATTGGCCACCATGGTGTTCTGTCTCCTGTGGCAAGGAGCACGGCGGGACCATTCAGACCTTGTGACGCTGGCCCGCTCCGGAGCGGCGGAGACCTGTACCCGCTTTTCGGACTATCAGGTCCACGGGGATGATGGCGATTACTGGGGCGGCGTGGCTGCTTTCCGAACCTTCCAGCAGGCCTGCGCCCTTTTGCCGGAGCAGGGGAGCGATGCCGTATGCAGCGCCGTTTACGGGCAGCTGCTGCACCCGGATGGAGCCAAGGCCCATCTGCCGGAGATCATCGCCGTCATGGAACCTCTGGCCCAAGACCCCACGGACGCATCCGCCCGGCTGCGGCTGTATGAGCTGCGGGACCTTTTGCAGAAGGGCGAGTGATTTTCAGCCGTATCATGCTGGCGTACACCGTATCATGCTGGCGTACACCGTATCATGCTGGCGTACATGGATGAACAAGGGGAAATGGGCTTGTTGGAGCCTATTTCGATACTTTTTTTGTCAAAACAGGAAATAATGCTTGCATTTGGCGGACATCTGTGATATTCTATCATGGCATGAAAAGGGCGGTCCTCTGTCGCCGGTGTCCCGAAAAAGGTGGGACGCCACGGAAATGACGGCATGAACGCCTATAATTTAGGAGGAAAAATCCATGGATCTCATCAAAGCACTGAATGAAAAGCAGCTGCAGAACGACGTGCCTCAGGTGGAAGTGGGCGATACTGTCCGTGTCCACGTGAAGGTCAAGGAAGGCGCCCGCGAGCGTGTTCAGGTGTTCGAGGGTACCGTCATCGCCAAGAAGCACGGCGGCATCGAGGAGACCTTCACCGTCCGTCGTATCTCCTACGGCGTAGGCGTGGAGAAGGTGTTCCCCGTTCACTCTCCCTCTATCGTGAAGGTGGAGACTGTGCGCCACGGCTATGTCCGTCGTGCCAAGCTCTACTACCTGCGTGACCGTGTCGGCAAGGCCGCCAAGGTTCGGGAGAAGCTGTAAGCCATTTTGTGATCCAAGGCCGGGGCATCCCGGCGTGAAAAAGAGACGCACCTGCGGGTGCGTCTCTTTTTTATGCAGTTACGTTTTTGCGCCGACGCACTTCTATGCCGTCATACTTTTATGCAGTACGCCTCTGTACCGCTTATGCGGCCACTCTTTTGTGCAGTCCTTTCATGCAGTCGTGCTTTTGCGCTGTCATGCTTTTCTATGCGGACGAAGCCTTTACACGGTCACGCTTTTACGCAGCTGAACCCTTTACGCAGGCACATTTTATGCGGCTGCGCTATTTATGCGGACATGCTTTTACGCTGTACTGGATGGAAATGGTTCTCAGGGGAACGGACCTGAGGGCGGAGGTTGGGAGCCTTGGGGATGGCCCTGCCCCTGTGCGGCGCTATGGGTCAGTCGTCCCAGCCAGCACGATCCTCCCCCGGTAGGCCGAAGGAGATGGAACCCCGGCCGTATTTTCCACGGATGGCGTCCATGGTGCGCTCCAGCTTCTCCTGCTTTTCCTGCTGCCGGGAAACCACCGGGGCCTCCAACAGATCCAGCTGCTGGAAGGAGTCGGCGCTGTCGGTGATATACAGGGCGGTGACGGTGAGCATCCGTACCGGCTCCGGGGCCTTCCACAGCCGCCGGGTCAGTTCCATGGCCGACTGCCAGATGTCCTTCATCAGGTGGGTGGGGGCCGGAAGCCGCATCTGCCGGGACACGGTGCGGAACTGGGCGTTTCGCAGGGACACGGACACGCCGCCGCAGTACAGCCCCTGCTGCCGCAGCCGCATGGCCACACTGTCGGACAGCACCGCCAGACCACGCTGTACTTCCTCCCAGCGGGTGAGATTTTTGGGGAAGGTGGTGCCGTTTCCCACGGATTTCACCGGCTCCTGCTGGCCCGCCGGGCGGACGGGGCTGCCGTCCAGTCCGTTGGCGTACTCATGGAGCTGAAGACCCAGCTTTCCCAGCAGCGTCTCCAGCATCTGGGGGGAGCAGGCCGCCAGCTGGCCGATGGTCTCCACGCCGTACTGGTGCAGCACCCGTCCGGCGGCTCGGCCCACGAACAGCAGGTCCCCCACCGGCAGGGGCCAGACGATATCCTGCCAGTTTTCCCGGCTGATGACGGTGGTGGCATCGGGCTTTTTATAGTCACTGCCCAGCTTGGCGAACACCTTGTTGAAGGACACGCCCACGGAGATGGTCAGCCCCAGCTCCTGCCGCAGCCGCCGGCGCAGGGCGTCGGCAATGGTCTTGGGGTCGCCGCCGAAGAGGTGCATACTGCCGGTGATGTCCAGCCAGCTCTCGTCGATGCCGAAGGGCTCCACCAGATCGGTATACTGCTCATAGATGGCGTTGACCCGCCGGGAGTACTCCCGGTACAGGCCGTGGTGGGGCGGCAGCAGCACCAGACCGGGACACTTCTTCTTGGCCTGCCAGATGGTCTCCGCCGTCTGGATGCCCAGCCGCTTGGCAGGCTCGTTCTTGGCCAGAATGATGCCATGGCGGGAGGCGGGGTCGCCGCAGACAGCGGTGGGAATGTCCCGCAGATCGGGGTGGCTCAGCAGCTCCACCGAGGCAAAAAAGCAGTTCAGATCACAGTGCAAGATCACCCGGTCGCCCATGCGGCACACCTCCTTAGACTCAATCGTTTGTTCTATTATATCATGGCTTGCACCGTCACACAAGAGAAAAACGCAGTCCCCTGAGAGAACGGAGGACTGCGTTTCGGGCTTACGGATGTTATTTGTGCAGCAGGGGGGACAGGGGCTTGTAGATGAGGAGGCAGATGCCCACATTCAGCAGCCCCTTGCACAGGGTAAAGGGAACGTTGAACACCACCAGGCAGTTCAGCAGCGCATTGCCGGTAGGGACGTGGGCGATGGAGCCCATGATGGCCTCATACATCCCGACGATGCCCGCCATGGGCAGACCGTAGAGGACCTCGTAGGCCGGGTAGACCACAAAATAGTTGGAGGGCAGGCTCACCAGCGCCATCAGCACGGCGCCCAGCAGGGAGCCCCACAGGGCCGATTTGCGGCTCTTATGCCGCCGGTACACAAGGCCCGCCACCAGCACGAACACGCTGCCCAGCAGGAAGTTGCTGAGCTCGCCTACGCCGGCGCTGGAGCCGAAGGGCAGGTGCAGCAGATTCTTCACCAACTGGATCACCACGCCGTACACAGGTCCCAGCGAGAAGGTACCCAGCAGGGCAGGCAGATCCGATAGGTCCAGCTTCACGAAGGAGGGGATCAGGGGGATGGAGAACTCGATGAACTGGAGGACAAAGGCCACGGCGCACAGCATGGCGGCCACGGCGATGTGATGGGTCTTTTGCTTTTGAGTCATAAAAAAATACTCCCTTTTGATGTAGTAAACCCCCGGAAAGGCTTGCCTTCCAAGGTGTACGCATCAAAAAAGAGCATCACGAAAATGCCATACACGCCTTCTCTCATCCAGACTATACTGTCGGTACCGGGATCGCACCGGTTCATGCAGCTTGCACCGCTTGCGGACTATACCGCCGGTGGGGAATCACACCCCGCCTCGAAGACAGCTATTCGGTTGTTTCCGAAGGATAGTATACGACATCCTGCGGCAAAAAGCAACCCCCTGATTTGCAAATTAGACAAACAGAAAATATTTATCGTAAATCAATAAAAAATAGTTGACAAACAGAAATGATGCTGCTATGATAGGTACAACAACGAAAGGAGTGAGCCTCATGAAGACCAAAACCATGACGAACCTGCTGCGACTGGTGCTGATAGCGGCAGCGGCGCTGTGCGGTGTATTTTTCTTCTTGTGTCTGCCTTCTTATGGGCAGGAGATCGTGCAGGCGGATCCGGAGTTTGCGTGGGCCTACTGGCCGTGCCTGGTGTGGGCGTGGCTGTTTGCGCTGCCCATCTTCGGGGCGATGATTCCCGGATGGCGCATCTTCGGCAGCATCAGCGCCCCCGGCGGAGCTTTTACCCGGAAGAATTCCCGTGATATGCAGAGGATCTCTGTGCTGGCTTTTGCTGATGCGCTGGTCTTTCCGGCGGGGATGCTTACCATAGGCATTATGGGGGCGGGCAGCGCCCCGCTGACCATTGTGATTACGCCCATGGTGGTGTTCTGCTGTGCGGCGGTGGGGGTCGTGTGCTATGTGCTCAGCCGTCTCATCGGGGACGCCGCCGCTCTCCGTGAGGAGAACGACATGACCATTTAAGGAGGGCGGAGCATGATCGTATTCAACATTGATGTGATGCTGGCCCGGCGGAAAATGAGTCTGACGGAGCTGTCGGAGCGGGTGGGCATCACCATGGCCAATCTCTCCATTCTGAAAACCGGCAAGGCCAAGGCGGTGCGGGTGGAGACGCTGAACAAGCTCTGCCACGCTTTGGACTGTCAGCCCGGCGATCTGTTGGAGTACCGGCCGGACGAGGAAGCCTGAAGAAAGTAAAAAGGGACAGGCGCTGCTGTGCAGCGCCTGTCCCTTTTTTGGCGGAATGAGGATCATTTTCCCAACAAATGCTGCTCCACGCCGCCATAGAGATATTGGTAATTCCTGTGCATCATATTCTTGAAGAACGGCACCAGCAGCACCAGATCCGCCGCCAGCCACGCCAGAGGATCGGCGGCGCACAGGGCGTAGAAGGCCAGTTCAGGGGACTGGGCGCTGACCACGCCGCCGGACAGCAGGGCCGGGAGGGTCAGGCAGATGGCCACACGGGCGATCAGCTCGGATGCTCCGGCCCACAGCACGAAGGGGGCTCGCTGGATACCCTGCACGCAGTTGCGGACCACGAACAGGAAGCACAGCAGCAGGTACATGGAGAAGTCCACATACAGGAAGTGGTTGCCGAAGCGGATGGTGTCGGCGGTGACCTTGTCGGCGCTGAGGAAGATGTGGAGATATGCGCCGTCGATGGTCAGGAGCAGACCCAGCCCTACGGAGCAGACGCCGATGATGGCGGCCATGACCAGACCCTGCAGGATGCCCTTGCGGATGCGGTGGGTGTACCCGGCACCAAGATTCTGGGCGGTGAAGCTGGTCATGGCGGCGCCAAGGCCGTTCACCGGGGTCATGATGAGGCTATTGAGCTTGTTGGCGGCGCCGAAGCCGTTCTGGGCGGCGTGGGACACCATCTGGCCGTCGATCATATCGAACTTCACCACCACGCTCTGCATGACGATGATGCCGATGGCCAGCACGGAGAACTGGAGGCCCAGCGGCACGCCCTGAACAATATGACGCTTCAGGTCCAGTCCGGTGATGTGCCAGTCCTCCTTGTGGAGCCGCAGGTCCGGATACTTGGAAAAGGCATAGGCGAAGCAGGCCACGGTGCTGATGAGCTGGGCGGTGACGGTGGCTCCGGCGGCTCCGGCCACGCCCCAGCGCAGTACCAGAATGAACAGCAGATCCAGCGCCACATTCAGCACCGTGGAGCCCAGCAGGAACAGCAGCGGCGTTACGGAGTCGCCCATGCTCCGCAGGAAGGAACAGATGAAGTTATAAAACAGCTGGGCGCCGATGCCGGCAAAGATGATGCCGCAGTAGGTGTAGGCGGCCCGGTATACCTCCGGGTTCTCCGGCGTCACGTTGATCCAGGCCAGCATGGGGTTCAGCAGCACCAGCGCCAGAGCCGTCAGCAGCACCGTCAGCCCCGCCGACAGCACCAGCTGGGCGGCCATGGAGCGGCGCACACCGGCCTGATCCCGGCAGCCCACGCAGCAGGAGGTGATGACGCAGAACCCGGCGCTGACGCCGAAGGCGAATTGCAGGAAGATGAACACCAGCGAGGTGGTGTCGTTGACGCCGGCCACCTCCTGCGCCGTCAGGGTCTGGCCCACGATGGCGGCGTCGCTGATGGTATACACCTGCTGCAGCAGGTACGACAGGATCACCGGCAGGGAGAACTGCAAAATGGTGCGCCAGCAGGTGCCGTGGGTCAGGTCCACCGGGTGGAACAGGTCGCGAAGGGCCTGAAAAGGTTTTCTATTCTGAGATTTTTCCATAGTTTACGCTCTTTTCTCTCGCTTTTTCTACGACGGCAAATTATAGCCTGTTGGGCGGCGGAAGTCAAGTGGAGAAGGGACTGCAAACTTCACAAACTTCGTCATTTTAACCTAAAAAGAGGTATACAAATTGATGGAATGCACAAATAAGACGGGCGGCATACTTGGGTCGGGACGAGCATATAGTGGAGCATCACAGAGGAAAGGGCGTGGAGCGTGTGGACGAGGCATACGCCATCCGGCGGTATCAGCAGGCGGCGGCTCTGCTGCCGCTGCGATGGCAGCGGCTGTGCCGTCAGGTGCCGGAGGAGCAGCAGGCGGAGGCGGAGGAGCTGCGGCTGCGAGCCGGGCAGACGTTGACGCTGCTGCTGCGGGGAGGGGAGGTGCCGGCGGCACGGGAGCGGCCCTACCCGGTGGTGACTCAAACGGAGCTGGAGCAGCTGTGCGACGGGGTGACGGACTACTCCCGGTATGCGGCGGCGGATACCCTGAGCCGGGGGTATCTCACGGCACGGGGCGGCTTCCGCATCGGCGTGTGCGGTACGGCGGTGCTGCGGGACGGGGTCAACACCAATCTGCGGGATATCTCCTCCGTCACCATCCGTATCGCACGGGAGCAGCCGGGGCTTTCGACGGAGGTGCTGCCCCAGCTGTTCCGGGAGGGCAGCTTTTGCAGCACCCTCCTGCTGGCCCCACCGGGACTGGGCAAGACCACCCTGCTGCGGGATCTGATCCGGGGACTGTCCGACGGTGCAGAGGGCGTCCCACCTCATCGGGTGGCGGTGGTGGACGAGCGGGGGGAAATCGCCGTCATGTTTCAGGGCATCCCCCAGATGGCGCTGGGCAGCCACACCGATGTGCTGGACGCCTGTCCCAAGGCGCTGGGCATCCCCATTCTGCTGCGGTCGGCCAACCCGCAGGTCATAGCCGTGGACGAGATCACTGTTCGGGAGGATCTGATGGCCATGTCCGCTGCCGCCAACTGCGGGGTGCGGTTTCTGGCCACCATCCATGCTGCTGACCGGCGGGAGCTGGGGCGAAGACCGCTGTTTTCCCATCTGCTGAAGGAGAAGGTCTTTGAAAAGCTGGTGACCATCCGGCGGGAGGAGGGGCAGCGGCGGTATCTGGTGGAGGAGCTGTGGTAAGGGACGTGCTGGGGAGCCTTCTGCTGCTGGGAGGCGCCCTGTGGCTGTGGCTGGGACTGGTACAGGCCCAGCGGCGGCAGCTGCGGCTGCTGGAGGAGCTGGCGGCGTCGCTGGAGCAGATGGCCTCCGCCATTCGCTTCCGGCGGGAGACGCTGCTGCGGCTGCTGGCGGCTCAGCGGCAGCGCCCATTGGCGGGACCGTACTATGGAGCGGTGCTGGCGGCGCTGGAGGAGGGCATCTCTCTTCCGGCGGCATGGCGGCAGGGCTTTGCGGCTCTCTCCGGGGAGGGTGGTCGTATCCTGCGGCGGCTGGAGCCGGAGGGGGACGAGCAGAGGATATTGGGTGAGCTGACATGGGCCGCCGGGGAGCTGACGGAACTGCGGAGAGGACTGGAGCAGGAGAGCCGCCAGCGGGAAAAGCTCTGGTTTGCGGGGCTGTTTTCCGGGGCGGGCCTGCTGCTGATCCTGCTGATTTGAGGACGAGCAATGGATGTGGACCTGATTTTCAAGATCGCAGCGGTGGGGATCCTGGTGGCGGTGCTGAACCTGCTGTTGGTACGTAGCGGCCGGGAGGAGCAGGCTATGATGACCACGCTGGCCGGTCTGGTGGTGGTACTGATGATGCTGGTGCAGCAGATCAGCGACCTGTTCCAGCTGGTCAAGACGCTGTTTGGGTTATAAGAGATGGAGGCTGTATGGCAGATCGTGGCGTTGGGACTGCTGGGCGCCGTGCTGGCCGCTTTGCTGAAAAAGCATACGCCGGAGCTGGCGCTGCTGCTGGCCGTGGCGGTATGCGGGGCGGCGGCGCTGGCAGCCGTCCGTGGTGTGCGGGAGGTATGGGCCTTTCTGGAGGACCTGCTGGCGGCGGTGGAGATCTCCTCCACGCTGTTTCTCCCCCTGCTGAAAACGGCGGGCATCGCCGTGGTGACCCGCATCGGCGCAGATCTGTGCCGGGATGCCGGGGAGAGCGCTGTGGCCTCGGCGGTGGAGATGGCCGGGGCCATGGGGGCGCTGCTGGCGGTGCTGCCCCTGATGCAGGCAGCGTGGGAGGTGCTGCGGTCGCTGCTGTAAGGGCGGTGTGGCTGGCGTGCCTGCTGCTTCTGGCGATGGTGCCTGCGTGGGCGGCGGACCTGCCGCAGGAAGTGACGGACGCCGCTCCCCCGGCGGCGGAGGAGCTGGAGGGAAAGGACTTCTCCGGCGGCATCGCCGCTCTGCTGGAGCAGGGGACGACTCTTCTGGGGGAGGCTCTGCGGGAGAACCTGCGGGGAGCGGTGCTGATCTTAGGGGTGGTGCTGCTGTGCGGGGCGGCGGATGCCGTGCTTCGCACCCCGGAGAGCCCCATGCGCCGTTTTTTGCCCATGGCCGGGGCGGCGGCCATTGCGGTGCTGTCGCTGGGCAGCATGAAGAGCCTGCTGGGGCTGGGGACCCAGACCATCGAGGAATTGGACGTGTTCTCCAAGGCGCTGCTGCCGACGCTGGCCGCCGCTGTGGCCGCCGGAGGGGGCGCCGTTACCGCCGGAACGGGACAGGTCATCGCCGTGTGCTTTGCCGATGCCCTCATTACCCTCATCCGGGGACTACTGCTGCCTATGACGTACTTTTTGGCGGCGGCGGCCACGGCGGATGCCATGCTGCCCCGGCACGGGCTGGGGACCGTCGCCAAGGCGGCCAGCCGGGTGGTGACGTGGCTTTTGACGGGCTCACTGGTGCTGTTTACCGGCTACCTGACCCTGTCCGGGGCCGTCAGTACCTCGGCGGACGCACTGACGGTGCAGGTGACCCGCTCCGCCGTAGGGGCCATGCCGGTGGTGGGACGCATCCTCTCCGATGCGGCGGGCAGTGTGCTGGCCGGGGCGGGCGTGGTGAAAAACGCCATCGGCGTATTTGGTCTGCTGGGGGTGCTGGCGGCGTGTCTGGGACCCTTTGTACGCTTGGGGGTGCAGTATCTTTTGTACAAGCTGACGGCGTTTCTGGCGGGGATGACCGCCGCTCCGGAGCTGGCGAAGCTCATCGATGCGCTGGGTGGCGTGTTCGGCCTGATGCTGGGTATGACCGGCAGCTGCGCCCTGCTGCTGCTCATCTCCATCTCCTCGGCCATTCTGGTGGTGACGCCATGATGGAAACGCTGCGAGGGTGGCTGCTGGGCCTGACCGCTGCGGCGCTGGCGGTGTCGCTGCTGACGGCGATGCTGCCCAAGGGGGAGACCATCCGCCGCATCGCCGGGCTGGCGGGAGGACTGATCCTGCTGCTGGCGGTGGTGCAGCCGCTGCTGCGGGTGCGGTGGGAGGAGTTGACGTGGCGGTACGAGACGTATCAGCGGGAGATGGACCGGCAGACGGAGGCGTATCAGGCGGCCTACGCCGACAGTCTGTCCGGGGACATAGCCGACCGCACCGCCGCATATATATCGGAAAAAGCGGCGTCGCTGGGCATCGACTGCCGGGTGCAGGTGGAGGTTCGCACGGAGGACGGCCTGCCCCTGCCCTATGGGGCGTCGCTGGACGTGGAAAGGGATCAGGTGCTGTCGGACTACATGGCGCAGGAGCTGGGTATCCCGGTCTCCCGCCAGAGCTGGCAGCCGGAGGAGTGAGGGATGGACAGGGAAAAGCTGAGGGATATCTTCCGGAAATACCGGGCCGTGGGGCTGGTGCTGCTGGCGGGTCTTTTGCTGCTGCTTCTGCCCACGGGCAAGAGCAGCGGACAGGAGCGGCAGACGAGCGACGATACCCAGCTCTACTCGCTGGAGGAGACGGAGCAGCGCATGGCCCAGCTGCTGGGTAAAATGAGCGGCGTGGGCCGGGTGCAGGTGATGCTGACCTTAAAGACCGGCCCCACCCTCCAGCTGGCCCAGGACATGGATCTGGAGCAGGAGGAGGGCAGCCTGCGGCAGCGGAGCCAGCCGGTGACGGTGAACCGGGGCAGCGGCTGGCAGGAGGCGCTGGTGACCCGGCAGGACTACCCGGTGTATCAGGGAGCGGTGGTGGTGTGTCAGGGGGCCGGCAGCAGTGCCGTGCGTCTGGCGGTGACGGAGGCCGTGGCGGCGCTGACGGGGCTGTCCACGGAGAAGATCACAGTGGTGCAATGGGAACAATAACAGGAGGGACGGACATGAAAACGGTGTGGAAACGGCGAGGTGTGGCGGCGGCGGTGCTGCTGCTGGTGTGCGGTGCGGTGTACATGAACTGGCGGTACAGCGACAGCGTCAAGGACAACAAGGTGCTGGGCCAGTCGGAGTTGGTCAACGCCAATGAGGAGACGGCAGGGGATCCGGCCCCGGCGGAGGACGATTATTTCGCCACGGCACGGCTCAGCCGCAAGCAGGCACGGGACAACGCCATCCATATGCTGCAGGAGGCGGAGAGCGACGAAAACGCCGAGGAGAGTGTTCTCAACGAGGCATCCCAGACCTTGCAGGTGCTGGCGTCGTACACGGTGGCCGAGTCCCAGATCGAGAGTCTGGTGACGGCCAAGGGCTACGCCGACTGCGTGGTGTTCATAGGGGAGGACAGCGTCAGCGTGGTGGTGGCGGCTCCGGAGACGGGACTGAACACGGCGGACGTGGCTCGCATCAAGGACATTGTGGTCAACGAGACGGACTACACCCCGGAGCAGATCAAGATCATGGAGGCAAATTAGTGGTTGTATTTTCCCGCTGCCGATGGTATAATACCAATGATTCGAATATACCAAAAGAACGGGAGTAAGATTGCTATGGCTGAAAATAAAGAGTATATCACCCGTCAGGAGAGCATGGGTACCATCCAGATCTCCGAGGATGTGGTGGCGTCCATCTCCAGCTCTGTGGCGCTGGAGACGGAGGGCGTGGGCGGCCTGCTCAACGCCAATATGGCGGATCTGGTGGGCGGCAAGAAGATGACCGCCAAGGGCGTCCGGGTGGAGATGGCCGAGGACGGCGTGGTGGTGAACCTGTTTCTCATGATCCGCTACGGTTTTGCCATCGCTGAGGTGGCTCAGAAGGTCCAGAACGCCGTCTATTCGGCGCTGGAGGGCATGACCGGCTTCCCGGTGAAGGCGGTCAACGTCCATGTGGGCGGCATCAGCTTCGACTGAGCAGACATAGGATACGAGAGAAAAGGACGAAACGGGTATGACACGCAACACGGCACGGGAGATCGCCGCCCATCTGGCGTATGAATGGAATTTTACGGACCTCCCGGTGGGGGAGTTTCTGGACCGGCGGCTGGCGCCGGAGTGCTTTGCGGAGCTGGCGCCGGAGTGCGGGCTGTACGCCGATGCCCCCAACGCCAAGCAGGCACAGTATATCCGCCGTCTGGTGGCGGGCGTGGCGGACCATGCGGCGGAGCTGGACGACTACATCGCCCGTTACGCACAGGGCTGGCGCTTCGAACGCATCCCTCTGATGGCCTCTGCCGTCATGCGGGTGGCCATGTATGAGATCCTGTATATGCCGGATATTCCCCACGGTGTGGCCATCAGTCAGGCGGTGCAGATCGCCGGTAAGTATGAGTCCGCCGAGGTGGTGAAATTCATCAACGGCATTCTGGCCAGCTTCCTGCGGGAAGAGGTCAAGGACTGACACATCACAGGCAGAGCAGGTGCGCTTGCTCTGCCTGCACTGCATTTTCAGGAAGGAGGAAGCGATGGAAGGCCAGATCTATACCGTATCGGAGGTCAACGGCTTCATCAAAAACGTCATTGACGGTATCCCCCAGCTCTCCGGCATCTACATCCGGGGGGAGCTGTCCAACTATAAGATATACCCCTCCGGGCATCACTACTTCACCCTGAAGGACGGGGAGGGCGCTCTGCGGTGTGTCATGTTCAAGGGCAGCGCCATGAAGCTGCGGTTCCGGCCGGAGAACGGGATGCAGGTCATCGCCTATGGGCGCATCAGCGTGTTCCCACGGGACGGGGCCTATCAGCTCTACTGCTCCCAGCTGTCGCCGGACGGCGTGGGGGATCTGTATGTGGCCTTTGAACAGCTGAAGGACAAGCTGTACCGGGAGGGACTGTTCGACGAGGGACACAAGAAGCCTCTGCCCCGATATCCCCAGCGCATCGCCATCGTCACCAGCTCCGCCGGGGCGGCGATCCACGACATGATCCGCATCCTGCGGCGGCGCTACCCCATTGCCAGGGTGCTGCTGCTGCCGGTGCGGGTACAGGGCGTGGAGGCTCCGCCGGAGATCGTAGGGGCCATCCGCTACGCCAACCGCTGGAAGCTGGCGGACGTGCTCATCACCGGCCGGGGCGGCGGCTCCATGGAGGACCTGTGGGCCTTCAACGACGAGCGGGTGGCACGGGCCATCTACGCATCAGAGATCCCGGTGATCTCCGCCGTAGGACATGAGCCGGATGTGACCATTGCCGACTTCGTGGCGGACCGCCGTGCCTCCACCCCCAGTAATGCCGCCGAGATCGCCGTGCCGGACATGGCGGAGCTGCTGCAGCGGCTGGACAGCTTCCGCAGCCGTATGGCGCAGGGGACGCTGAACGGGCTGGAGCGGCAGGAGCGGCGGCTGATGGCACTGGCGGAGAAGCGGGTGCTGACGGACCCGCTGGCCTTTGTGCAGGATAAGCGGCTCCAGCTGGACTATGTGCAGCAGAAGCTGCTGACGGCGGCCAATGCCCAGTGGCAGGAGGAGCAGCGGCGCTTTGCGGCACTGGCGGCCAAGCTGGATGCCCTGAGTCCCCTGAAGGTGCTGGGCCGGGGCTACGCCATGGCCCGGACGGAGGACGGCGCAGTGCTGCGGACGGCGGCGCAGGTGCAGTCCGGGGATACCATTCATTTGCGGCTGGCGCAGGGCGGCCTGCGCTGCACGGTAACGGAAAAGGAGGAAGCGTGATGGCAGACAAGACCTTTGAAGAGAATATGACCCGGCTGGAGGAGATCGTCACCCGGCTGGAAAAGGGGGACGTGCCTCTGAGCCAGTCCCTGTCCCTGTTCGAGGAGGGGACCCGGCTGGCGGCAGCCTGCCGCACGGAGCTGGATCAGGCGGAGCAGCAGGTGGTGCGGCTGATGAAGGGCCCCGACGGCGCTCCGGTGGAAACGGAATTTGCAAGCGAGGAATGACCATGGATTTTTACACCCGATATGCCGCCTATCAGGCGGCCATTGAACAGTATCTGGAGGGACTTTTCTCCACGGATAAGCCCTATGGAAGATTGCAGGAGGCCATGCGGTACAGCCTTCTGGGCGGCGGCAAGCGCATCCGCCCGGTGCTGACGCTGGAGCTGGCCCGTTTGGGTGGGATAGACTGGCATCTGGCTCTGCCCTATGCCTGTGCGCTGGAGCTGGTCCACACCTACTCCCTCATTCACGACGACCTGCCCTGTATGGATGACGACGACCTGCGGCGGGGAAAGCCTACCTGCCATAAGGCCTACGGCGAGACGCTGGCGGTGCTGGCGGGGGATGCCCTCCAGCCGGAGGCCTTTCGGCTTATTGCCGAGGCCCCCTGTATGTCGGCAGAGAGCCGAGTGGAGGCCATCCGGGTGCTGTCCCACGCCGCCGGCGCCGACGGTATGGTGGCCGGTCAGGTGATCGATACCCTGTGCGGTGTATCCACCCAACAGGAGCTGACGGGGATGTACCGGCTGAAAACCGGGGTCATGATCTCGGCGGCGGCGGAATTGGGCTGCGTGGCGTCGGGGATGCCGGCGACCATGCGGCAGCAGGCCATCGCCTTTGCCGACAAGCTGGGCTTGGCCTTCCAGATCCGGGACGATATGCTGGATGTGGTGGGCGACGAGGCCGTGTTCGGCAAGCCCATCGGCTCCGATCGAGAGGAGGGGAAGGTCACCTTCGTGGACGTGCTGGGGCTGGAGGGCTGCCGCACGGCCGTGGAGGAGTGTACCCGCCGGGCCGAGGAGGCCATCTTCCCGTGGCCGGATCACGACTTCCTACTGACGCTGGCTCACTCGCTGGAGGAGAGAAAGAAGTAAGGGATCGATAAAAAGGATCGGTAAATAAAATACCCCGCCAGTCAGGCGGGGTATTTTGCTGCCGATGGGAGGAGCGGAAACTCATGGCGGCGGCTCCCGTGGCGCAGAAGTACCGCACCACCAGCGCAAGGGCCGCCTTCCCCGGCGGCCACGGCAAATGTCCGGCCCTCCGCCGCCCCGGCCAGCAGGGCGCTCAGCAGGGCGGAGATGGCGGACATCATGGCGATGTTGGCCGCCAGCGCACACCATAGAGCGACGGGATTCGCAAATAAAATCTCCTTTGGGGTGAAGGAGGTCGGGATACGGGGCGTTTGGCGGAGGGGGTTGACAGCGGCGAGAGGGTGTGGTACATTCGAAACAAATGTTCTGGACGAAAGGGACGGATGCAGGCAGGGGGCGGAGAGATGTATTTCGGCTATGGTGAGACGGAGCTTCAGTATCTGCGGAGCAGAGACAAGCGGATAGGGGAGGTCATCGACCGGGTGGGGATGATCCGGCGGGAGGTGGACCCGGATCTATTCGCCGCCGTGGTACACCACATCGTGGGGCAGCAGATCTCCACCAAGGCGCAGGCCACCGTCTGGCGGCGGATGCAGGAGGCGCTGGGGACCGTGGACGCCGGGAGCGTACTGGCGGCGGGACCGGAGGGCTTGCAGGCGCTGGGCATCAGCGGGCGCAAGGCGGCCTACATCACGGACTTTGCCCTCCGGGTTCAGAGCGGAGCCTTCGACCCGGAGACGGTACGGGAGAGCAGCGATGCGGAGGCCATCCGGCAGCTGTGTACCCTGAAGGGCGTGGGGGTGTGGACGGCGGAGATGATCCTGCTGTTCTGCCTGCAAAGACCGGATATTTTCAGCTATGACGATCTGGCCATCCAGCGGGGACTGCGGATGGTGTATCACCACCGGCAGGTGGGCCGGGAGCTGTTTGAGAAGTATCGGCGGCGGTACAGCCCCTATGGCAGCGTGGCCAGTCTCTATTTGTGGGCGGTGGCCGGAGGTGCTGTGCCGGAGCTGCGGGACTATGCGCCGCAGGGAAAGAAAGGGGCGAAGTGATATGACAGCGTGGCAGAGCTATGCTTCCCCGGTGGGGGAACTGCTGCTGGCGGCGGACGAGGAGGGCCTGACGGGCCTGTGGTTGGCGGGGGAGAAGTATTTCCCGGGCGTACCGGAGGACGCTCCGCAGGAGACGCCGGTGCTGGAGGAGACCAAGCGGTGGCTGGATATCTATTTTGCGGGCAGGGAGCCGGACTTCCTGCCGCCGCTTCATCTGGCAGGCTCCCCCTTCCGGCAGGAGGTGTGGGCGCTGCTGCGACAGATCCCCTACGGCGAGACCACCACCTATAGGGCGCTGGCGGAGGCCGTGGCCCGGAAGCGGGGGCTGCGGCGGATGTCGGCCCAAGCGGTGGGTGGCGCTGTGGGACACAACCCCATCTCCATCATCGTCCCCTGTCATCGGGTGGTGGGCAGCGACGGCAGTCTCACCGGCTATGCCGGGGGACTGGAGCGCAAGGTGCAGCTGCTGAGGCTGGAGGGTGTGGACATGAGCCGCCTGTATGTCCCCAAGAAGGGGACGGCCCTGTAAGGAGGAGCGATATGGAGATCAAGAAGCTGGATCCCGCCCAGTGGCGGGGGTATGGCTTCACGGCATGGTATCAGACCGGAGGCTGCTGGGATATCGTCCCGGTGGAGGAGGGCTTTCGGATAGAGTACCATTCCTTCGGAAAGGTGGAGGAGCGGTCCTTCAAAGACACCCTGTTCGGGGAGTGGCTGGAGGCTCCGGTGGTGTACGGCGCTTTTCAGGATGGGGAGCTGCTGGGCATTGCGGAGGGCTCTCCGGAGTCGTGGAACCACCGATGGCGCATCAGCAATCTGTGCATTTTTCAGGAGAAGCACCGGCGCTGCGGCGTGGCCACCGCTCTGATGGAGAAGATGCTGGAGGAGGCGGCCCCCATGCGGATGGCGGTGCTGGAGACACAGACCTGCAACGAGCGGGCCATTGCCTTTTATCGGAAGTGCGGGTTTCAGGTCATCGGCTTCGACCTGTACGCCTACTCCAACCACGACCCGGAGGCCCACGAGGTGCGGCTGGAGATGGGAAAGAAGCTCACATGAAAAAGAGATGCCGTATGCCACTGGCATACGGCGTCTCTTCTTCATGTATGGGGGATCACAGGGCGGCGAAGATGCGGCTGCCGGTCTTTTTCACCCAAAGGGACAGCACGGCGGAGAGGATCAGCACCAGCGCCGTGACGACGGAGAGATAGAGCAGCGGGTCCAAGCTGCCGATGCCTGTCAGCAGATAGAGGGCGCCGGGGATCATGGCCACGGCCCAACCGCTGAAGAGGGAGAGGGCCACGCAGGCACTCTGCTTGATGGGAACCACCTCGTTGGTCCAGCTGAGGTTGGGCATTTTCAAGCCCAGGAACAGGCCCAGCAGAGCCATCAGCAGGGCATAGGACAGGGCGGTGACGGCGATGAACAGCAGCTCCAGAGGGGAACCGGGGTACACCGCCAGCAAGCACACAAGGCACAGCAGCATAGGCGGTATAGTAATCAGCAGCTGGAGCCGCAGCTTGGCCCGCAGCACCTGCCACGGGGATACCGGCAGAGACTGGGCCAGCCAGAGCTGCTTGCCCTCCAGCGAGACGGAGGGGGCGGTGGTGTCGTTCATGGCACTGAGCAGGCACAGGACGAAGGCCAGCAGCACCGGCATGGCACCGGATCTTTCAGGGAAGGACTGCGACACCAGCTCCAGCAGCTCCCGGCCCTGCCACAGGAGGAAGCCGGAGGCCAGCACCAGAAACAGTGTGCCGAAGCCGCAGTTGAGCATATAGTTGGCGCTGGAGGTGAAGCGGCGCAGCTCCCGGTCCAGCAGGGCGGAGGAAATGCTCCGGCACCGGACGGCCTTGGCCCGGTAGACCTTGCGGCCCACATGGCCGGAGGCCGTGGCGATGGAGAGGAAGCTGCGGGAGAGCAGCAGCCACGTCAGGCCGAACAGCACGGCGATGGCTGCCGTCAGAAGCAGCATGGACAGGGGATCGCCGGCTCCCGCCTGACCGAAGAGGTACACGGGGTAGGCGGAGGAGCGGACCTTATCGCCGTAGAGGGCGATGTTCTGCAGCAGCTCCGTTAGCAGGGAGTTGGCTTTGAAGGAGAAGAAGTAGTAGTACAGGCCGAAGAATACCAGAGACAGCACCACGGTGACGAAGCTTTTATTCTTCAGCTTCAGGCTGACCTTGGCCACCACCCAGCCCAGCAGACAGGAGATGGCCATGACGAACAGGGAGATCAGCAGCAGGAACAGAACGCCCGCCAGCAGGTGCAGCGGGGCGGCGGATACCGTCGCCCAATAGACGATGATGGCCGGCAACACCACCACGCCGGAGTACATGAGGCCCATGAGGTACACCCCCAGCAGCCGGGCGGCGATGAGGGTATTCACCGGAATGGGAAGGGAGAGCAGCTGGTCATTGTCCTTGGGCAGGTAGAGGCTGGAATAGGTGGTGAACACGCTGCCGAAGGCACCCAGCAGGATGGCCATAAGGCCCATGATGGCGAAATAGAACCAGCTCATGCCGGCCTTCGCCATATCCTGACACATGGCGAGGGACAGAAGGGTGAACATCCCGCCGATGATACCCACCATGATGAAAACGAAGAAGATGATGTAGCCCACGGTGGCCGCCTTGGAGCGGGCCCGGTTCTTCTTGGCATCGTAGAGGTAGGCACGGAAGATCTCCGTCAGCTGCTTTTTGACAAGGAGCTTCAGCATGACTCGCCCTCCAGCTCCAGAAAGACCTCCTCCAGAGAGTCGTCGCCCTTGACCTCCTCCATGGTGCCGGAGCGGATCAGCTTGCCGCCACGGATGATGGCTACCTTGTCGCAGAGCTTTTCCGCTACCTCCAGCACATGGGTGGAGAAGAAGATGGCGCCGCCTGCGTCGCAGAACTCCCGCATCATGCCCTTGAGCAGATGGGAGGCCTTGGGGTCCAGACCCACAAAGGGCTCATCCATGATGATGAGACGGGGCTGGTGGAGCCATGCGGAGATGATGGCCAGCTTCTGCTTCATGCCGTGGGAGTAGGCGGCGATGGGTTGGGCCAGATCGTCCGTCAGCTCGAAGCGGGCGGCGTAGTCGTGGATGCGCTGCCCGCGCACCTCCGAGCTGACGCCGAAGATGTCAGCGATGAAGTTGAGATACCGGATGCCGGTCATGTAGTCGTACAGGTCGGGATTATCGGGGATATAAGCCAGCTCCCGCTTGCAGGCGATGGGGTCGGTGCGGATGGACTTGCCGCCGATGGTGATCTCCCCGGCGTCAAATTGCAGGATGCCCACCACGGAGCGGAGGGTGGTGGTCTTACCGGCACCGTTGTGGCCGATGAAGCCGTAGATCTCGCCGGGGGCAATGTGCAGGGACAGGTCGTCCACGGCTTTCTTTTCACCATAGACCTTGGTCAGATGTTGAATGTTCAGCATAATAATGATCCTCATAGTCCGTAGAGTTGGATAGGGATGATGGATACTATAACTGACATGGCGGAAAATGTCAATATGTGGTGGCGGAAGTGGGAAAAAGGGACGCCCGGAGGATATCCTCCGGGCGTCCCTTTTTTACTTGCGGAGGGGCATCAGTCGATGTCCAGATAATTCTTCACCAGAGCCTGCAGCAGCTCGTCCCGATCCACCTTGCAGATGAGGGTGCGGGCGGAGTTGTGGTTGGTGATGTAGGTGGGGTCCTCGGACAGGATGTAGCCCACGATCTGGTTGATGGGGTCGTAGCCCTTCTCCTTCAGCGCCTCGTAAACGGTGGTCAAAACGTGATGAATTTGCACGGATTTGTCCTGTGCGGCGTTGAATTTGCGGGTGAAATCTTCCATAGGGACATACCTCCTTCCGTACTCTGTTACTCATTATACGGCTTTTTTCCCGTTCTGTAAAGAGGGAAAGCGGCAAATGACGGTTCTTTTATTTTCCCCGCAGCTCGGCCCCCACGTGCTTTGCCAGCCGCTTCACGGCGGAGGCGGCGCAGGCCTCGATCTCCTGAGAGGTCAGGGTCTTTTCCGCAGAACCGATGGTCAGACGCAGGGTCACGGACTTCTTGCCCTCCGGCACCTGCTTGCCCCGGTACTCGTCCACAAAGGATACGCCGTGGAGCAGCTCGTGGCGCTTTTCCAGAATAGCGTCCCGCATAGCATCCCACCGGGTCTCGCCGTCCACCAGCACCGACACGTCGTAGTCCGTCATGGGGTACTCCGGCAGGTGGGTGAAGGTGTTGGTGCGGGAGCGGAAGGGGATCAATGCGTCCATATCCAGCTCCAGCAGCATCACCGCCAGATTCTTGATGCCGCACTCCATGGATACCTTTTTGCTCAGCAGGGCCAGATCACCGATGTGCTCCTCGCCCAGATACAGGTTCAGCCACACCACGGTGTCGGCCCACACGGGCTTTTCCACCTGACGGAGGGTATAGGCCTCCATATGGGTGTAGCGGGGCATGGCCTCCACCACGCCCTTGGCCCGGCGGAACAGGGTGGTGATGTCCTTGTCGCTGCCCACGAAGGCGGCGCCCAGATGCTTGCGCTGGGAGGGCAGCTTCTCCCGTTCATCGTAGGGAGCGGTGTAGTTCTCGTCCCGGAATACCTGCGCCGTTTCAAAGAGGGAGAAGTCGGTGAAGTAGCGCTCGTTCTTCACCACTGCCTTGCAGAGATTGGGCAGCAGGGAGGAGCGGATCATCTTCTCCGTGGGGGAGGGAGGCGTGGACAGGGACAGGATGCCGGTGGTATCCTGCAGGATGGCGTTTACATACTGCTCGTCCATCCACGGGTAGGTGAAAATTTCCTGCAGCCCGCAGCGGATGGCCAGATACTCCTTGATGCGCCGCTCCAGATCCTTATCCAGCTGGTTGATGGCCCCGTCGAAGGAGGTGGTGATGGGGGCGGCCTCGAAGTTCTCGTAGCCGTACATCCGGGCTACCTCCTCCATAATGTCCGCCTGAATAGACACGTCGCCGGTGGAGCGCCAGGAGGGAACGGTGACGTGCATGGTGTCGCCGCTGAAGGAGGTGGTAAAGCCCAGCAGGCCCAGCTTATGGGATACATCCTCCTGCGTCAGGGGCTTGCCCAGACGGCGTTCCAGCCAGCTGAGAGCCACGTCCAGCTCCTTGCAGGCCATGGGGGCGGGGTAGTGGTCCACAAGGCCCGTGAACTCCACCTCCGGATACAGCTGGCGGAACAGCTCCGCTGCCAGCTCCAGTGCCTGATCGCAGCGCTGAGGGTCGATGGCCTTTTCATAGCGGGAGGAGGCCTCGGTGCGGTTGTCGTAACGCAGGGCCGTCCGGCGAACGCCGGCGGCGTTGAAGTTGGCTACCTCCAGAATGACCTTGTGGGTGGTGGGCAGGACGGAGTCCTTGGCACCGCCCATGACACCCGCCAGCGCCACCACACCGGCATCGTCGGCAATGACCAGATCGTCGGTGGAAAGGGAGAGATCCTTGCCGTTGAGCAGCAGCAGCTTTTCGCCCTCCTTGGCCCGGCGGACGATGATATGGCCCTGAATGTTATCAGAGTCGAAGGCGTGGGTGGGCTGGCCGGTGGCCAGCATCACATAGTTGGTGATATCCACCAGCGCATTGATGGGCCGCATCCCCGCACGCCACAGGCGGCTCTGCATCCAGAAGGGGGAGGGCTTGACGCACACGCCGGTCAGCTCAGCCCCGATGTACCGGGGGCAGCGCTCCGGGTCCTCCACCGTCACCGTCAGGTCGCCGGCAGGCAGATCACGGGGGAAGGGCCGGAACCGGGACAGGGGCAGCCCGTACAGGGCGGCGATCTCACGGGCCAGACCGTAGTGGCCCCACAGGTCGGGGCGGTTGGTCATAGACTTGTTGTCGATCTCCAGAATGATGTCGTGAAGGTCCAGCGCATCGGCAATGGAGGTGCCGGCGGCTATGTCAAAGGCGCTGAGGTCCAGAATGTGGGCCTCCTCATCGGTGGGGAACAGATCCCCCAGCCCGATCTCGGAGGCGGCGCAGATCATACCGTAGCTCTTGACGCCCCGCAGCTTGGACTCCTTAATTTCCACCGGCTCACCCTCGCCGTGCCAGCGGCACAGGGCGCCGGGGCAGGCCACGGCCACCCGCATCCCGGCGGTGAGGTTGGTGCCGCCGCAGACGATCTCCCGGATATCGCCGCCACCGATATCCGTCCGGCAGATCCGCAGCTTGTCGGCGTTGGGATGGGGGCAAACCTCCGTCACTACGCCCACCAGCATATGCTCGAAGCGCTTGGCCAGGTCCTCGGCCCCCTCCACCTCCACGGTGGACATGGTCAGGTCATAGGCCAGACGGGTCAGGTCCATATCCTCCGGGAGCTTTACATAATCCTTGATCCAATTCAGTGAAACTTTCATGTGTCGTATCCTCCCTTAATGGAACTGACGCAGGAACCGGAGATCGGCGCTGTGGAACAGGCGGACGTCGTCCACGCCGTAGCGCATCATCACCAGCCGGTCCAGACCGATGTTGACATAGAAGCCGGTGTATTCATCCGGATCCAGCCCTGCCGCACGCAGGACATTGGGGTGGGGCGTGCCGCCGGGCATGATCTCGATCCAGCCCACGTGCTTGCACACGCTGCAGCCCTTGCCGCCGCAGACCAGACAGCCCATGTCGATCTCGAAGCCGGGCTCCACGAAGGGGAAGAAGCCCGCACGCATCCGCACCGGGACATCCCGGCCGAACACCTTGGAGAGGATGCTCTTGATCATCACCTTGCCGGAGGCGAAGGTGAAGTCCTTGTCCACGATGAGGGCCTCATACTGGAAGAAGGCACGCTCGTGGCGGGCATCGGTGGTCTCGTTGCGGTACACCCGGCCGGGGTACACGAAGCGGTAGGGGGGCTTGTGGGTCTGCATATACCGCACGGAGCCGCCGGTGAGGTGGGGACGCAGGCAGAGCTTATCCCAGCACTCGCCCTTGTCGTGGCCCTCCAGCCAGTAGGTGTCCATGCTCTCACGGGCGGGGTGGTTGGGGGGGAAGTTCAGGTTGTCGAAGCCGTACAGCTCACTGGTAATGTCGGACTCCTCAAAGATCTCGAAGCCCATAGAGCGGAAGGCGTCGTTGAGGTCGTAGCACATCTGGGTGATGGGGTGCAGACCGCCGGACGGGGGCAGGATGCCGGGGACGGAGATATCGAAGTCCGGCGATACCTCGGAGGCCTTCAGCTTCAGCTCCTCCCGCCGCTGATCCAGCAGCGCCGTCAGCTGGGCCTTGGCCTGATTCACCGCCTTGCCCATCTCCGGCCGCAGGGCGGCGTCCAGCTTGGGAAGCTCCTTCAGCAGTCCCGTCAGGCTGCCCTGCTTGCCCAGCAGCAGGGCCTTGACCTCCTGCAGCTCCGCTTCACTGCGGACGGCATCGATGCGGTCCTTGCCCTCCTGCAGCAGTTGTGTCAGTTTTTCTTTCATCGGTAATGATTCCTCCTTGTATTATGGGGTGGAAGTTTTTAGAGTTTCCCTGCAAAAACTGTGCTGCAGGGGATGCTGCGGGCCGCTTCTCGAAAAGCTCCGGCCACAGCCCTTTGCGGATTTGTATCGGTAATAGCACAAGGTTGTAATGCGGAGTGGTCTGCCTAGAAAAGCTTCCGCATAAATCTGCAAATGCGCTGCCATAGGGAGGGATGGGAGCATTCGGATGCGCCGCCGTCCGGTGCGGCCTTGATTGCGTGCGGCTCGCTGTCTGCCTGACACGGCTGGCTTTCTCCACCGGATGCGCTGCCAGCCGGTGTGGCTGCGGGTAAGCGCCTCTTGTAGCCTGTCCGACATATCTGATCTGCTCTGCTCGTTCTCAGAGCAAGTGGATACCGATTCTCCGGCAATTCCCTGCCGAGATCCCAACTTAGGGACAGGCCAAAGGCAAAATGCGCCGAGCCATCCGGCGTAGAGCAATAAACAGTTCTTTGGCCTTCCCCGTTGCCGTCGAGATCATATTCTTCCGACCAAGTCTCGATGATCTCTTCCGTAATTTTTTCTTTTTTCAGTACCCTGGTTGCGCTGAGATATAGTCCGCCTGTTTTTATGATGCAGGATGACAGCTCCTCCGGGCAGTAACCAGTATTAAAAATATATACTTCGTACTGCCAATTGGCATCATGGCTATTTCCGTCTGATTCTCTGAGAAGGCCGTCAATGCGATATCTGCTTGCCAAGTAAGTCAATACTGCCTCTCGGTAATACTCTACATCAATGGTATCTCCCGACACGTTCCGTATCACCACATAATGCGTTCTGTCAACGGTATACTCCGTTACTGGACTAACAGGCTGCGGGACTTCTACACCCAATAGCCGATAGGCTTCGTCGGTAGCATATACCACAAAATCTTTCTCATATTCTTCAATGATGAATTCCTTTAACAAGTTTTTGTCCATGAGATTCCTCCTTGTTAACTATTAAAAGTGGGATTCGTTCGGGGGAAAAATAAATGCCTTTCATCCCAAAACTAAGGGACGAAAGGCATAGAACTTCCGTGGTACCACCCAGCTTCGCAGCAGCAGCTGCGCACTCGTTTCCCCATAACGGAGGATGACCCGTCCGTGCATTTCCTCACGGCTGCTCCCGGGCGAACACCACAGCGCCTGACGAACCGGCTTCCAGCCGATGGCCGGTCCTCTCTTGGAAAGGCGTTTCCTGCGGAACTTCCCATTCAACGCATTTACCTACCATACTTATACCACAGCCGGGAGAAACTTGCAAGGGGGAATTTGTCCGCCGCCGGGAGAAAACGGCGAAAAACCGGAGGAGGAACGGCTGTCCCTCCTCCGACGGGGTCGTTATGGCGCTCAGCCCCAGAGGGCCTTCATCAGCTCCGGGTAGGCATCGTCACAGATGTTGATGCACCGGGAGACATACTCCAGACAGATATCCCCCACATCGTGGCTGCGGAAGGCCACGTCCGCCTCCGCCTGCACGGTGTGGTCATTGGTATCAATGACGAACTTCACGAAGCGGAACCTGGCGTTCTGCTGATTGATGGCAGCCAGCATGGTGGGCAGCTTGCTCTCCGGGAATTTCACCAGATCGAACATCCGGATGGCCACCGACTTGCAGTCCTCGTCGAAGAAAAATTGCAGCGTCAGGGTGGAGATGTTCTCGCAGGTGTAGCGCAGCACGACAACGTCCTTGCCGGAGTCGGTGGTACCCTTGTACTCATATTTGATGCCCTTGTTGTCCATAGCGTCGGTGAACTGTCTGGTGGAAGAAAGCATAGGTCGTACCTCCTGAAGATTTCGTTTATCCAAGTATAGGGGATACGGCGGCGGATGTCAATACGGCCCCGGCCAAAATGGGGAGGGGGTGTGTTTTTCGGGGAAAATGTGGTATACTCTCCCCAGAATTTACAATGCGGGAGGGCGGATCATGGAGCAGGAGAGAAAAGTCGAGCCCATCGGCCGGGAGCTTGTGAGGCGGCTGCTGCCTCGCCGGGACCCGGAGGGCCACAAGGGTACCTTCGGTAAGGTGCTGTGTCTGTGCGGCAGCGTGGGCTATACCGGAGCGCCGGTATTTGCCAGCCGTGGGGCGGTGCGTTCCGGGGCGGGACTGGTGTTTCTGGGGGTGCCGGAGAGTATCTGGCCGGTGGCGGCGGTGAAAAGCGACGAGGCCATGCCCTTTCCCCTGCCGGAGGCGGAGGGAAGGCTGTCCCTGCTGGCGGAGGAGACTATCCGGCGGCGTGCGGCGGGCTGCGACGCCGTGCTGCTGGGCTGCGGTCTGGGCCGGGGCCGGCAGACGGATGCGCTGGTGCGGCGGCTGATGGATCTGCCCCAGCCGCTGGTGCTGGATGCCGACGGCATAAATGCGCTGGCGGGGCATATGGATGAATGGGAGCGACGGCGTGGCCGGGTGACGGTGCTGACGCCCCATGAGGGAGAGTTCCTCCGGGTGGGCGGCGACCTGTCCCAAGGACGGACTGCGGCGGCGGAGGACTTTGCCCGCCGGTCCGGGGCCGTGGTGGTGCTGAAGGGGCCGGGGACCGTGGTGGCCGGGCCGGACGGCCGGTGCCGGGTGAACACCACCGGCAACTGCGGCATGGCCAAGGGCGGCAGCGGTGATGTGCTGTCCGGGGTGGTGCTGGCTCTGCTGGGACTGGGCATGGACGCCTTCGATGCCTGCTGCTGCGCCGTATGGCTCCACGGCCGGGCCGGGGATCTGGCGGCGCAGGAGAAGGGACAGTGGGGCATGACACCCACGGATCTTCTGGAGCGTCTGCCGCAGGCCCTGCGGGAAGTGACGGAATAGAGAGACGGCGGGAAACGGAGAGCCTTCCGGAAGGGAGGAGACGTTGAAACGAGGAATGTATCTGGCGGCGGCGCTGTGCCTGCTGCTGTGCGGCTGCGGGAAGAAGGATGCGGCTGAGGCGCAGGCGGTGCAGCAGCGGTATGCGGCTCTGACGGGGGCTGTGGCGGAGGCGGAGATCGTGAGCCATCCGGAGGGGGAGACTCGCAGCTTTACGGTGCGCTGCACCTGTGACCGGACAAAAGACACGGCCACCACCACGGTGATGGCCCCGGAGGAGCTGGCGGGGCTGTCCGCCACCGTCACCGGGGAGAAGCTGCTGATCCAGTATGACGGTCCGGCGCTGGCGGCAGGAGTGGGGGACACCGTGTCCCCGGCCAACTGCATCCCCTATCTGCTGCGGGCGCTGGCGGAGGGGTATGTGCTGGAGGTGGGGGAGGAGACGCTGGAGGATATCCCCTGCCTGCGGCTGGCGCTGGACACCACAGATGCCGACGGCGAGAAGGTGGTGTGTACCGTGTGGCTGGCAGAGGAGGATCCGGTGTATGCAGAGCTTTCAAGGGAAGGGAAGCTGTTGCTGTCGGTGCGCTTCACGGCGTTTCAGCAGACCAAAAGCGACGGTGGAGAATAAAGGCAAGCCCTGACCGTCCTGTGAGCCTATCAAAAAAGTGAGAGCCTTTCGTCAACGGGGCGGAAGGGTGTGTGCGGGAAACCCGGAAGGGTGTCCTGCACGATGATGATCCCCATTTTTCAGAACTTTTTGAAGTTCTGAAAAATGCCTCAGCGTGTCGAAAAGACTGTTTCGACACGCTGACAGGCCGGAAGTACTTGACTTCCGGCCTGTTTCTTACATTTATTTCTTCCGCACGGCATAGATGACCACCAGTAGACCCACTGTGGCGCAGATGGTGCAGAACAGCAGCATCCCATTTACGCCGGTTCGATCCAGCAGCTGGCCGCTGACGAAGTTGCCGAAGGCGGAGCCAACGCCGGTAGTGGCCATGCCCATGAGGGACTGGCCCTTCACCTGATTGGCCGGGTCGATGTGTTCGGCCACATAGTATACCGTGGCGGGGATGAAAATGCCGTACTCGAAGAAGTCCAGCGCCGCCGCCAGATACAGCACCGGCACCGACCGGGCTGCCCAGAACAGCCCGGCCCGGATGACGAAGAAGACGGCGCAGAAGATCAGCAGCCACACCAGCGGTACCTTACGCCGCATCCGGCTGAACAGACCCATGGCGGGCAGCTCCAGAAACGCCGCTACCGCCAGCGCCGAGCCCATCATGCTCTCGCTGCCGCCCACCTTGCCCACGATATGGATCATGTAGGTACAGGTGGCGCTGTGGCAGGCCATCAGCAGCGCACAGCCCACCAGCAGCCATGTGTAGGCGGGGTAACGCCGCAGCACCTGTCCCACGGACAGCACCGGGCCGCTTCCTGCGGTGGCCTCCATCGTGCGGGAGGCCCGGAAGCGCCATGTCAGCAGCAGGAGCAGCAGCATTTCCCCGGCAAATACCGGCAGCACCGCCGTGGGGGCGTACCGCTCCACCACCACGCCCAGCACCAGCACCGATGCGGCGTAGCAGGCGGAGCCGAGACCCCGGCTCAGACCGTAGTTCAGGGCCACGCCATGCTGCTGCAGCTCCATGGCCATGGCACTGTGGAAGGGGGCCGTGGCCGTCAGAGAGATGCCCACCAGCACATACAGGACCGCCGTCACCGCCATGCTCCCGGCGGAGCACCACAGTCCCACGGCGCACAGCAGCAGAAGTCCCGTCAGGGCCATGGCCAGACGGCGGCTGGTGAAGCGTCGGTCCCGGTCCGCCAGCGACGCCAGCACCGGCTGCACCGCCAAGGGCATCAGCAGCGCCAGCGCAGACACCGTACCGATCTGGCTGTTGCTGAAGCCGCGGTATAGAAGCAGCACCGACAAAAAGGCCCAGATGGCGGCAAAGCCTGCCCAGTAAAGGCTCTGGATCCCGGCGTAGCACAGGTTCAGCTTTCGCAGCTGTCCGCTCTCCATGAACATCCCTCCCTATGGTTCAAAAGTGTAGTATCAAAAGCGGGCCCTGTCAAGAAGCGATTTTTCTTGACATTTTTTGTCCTGTTATTATACTTAAATGCAATCGATTCCATTGTCCGGGAGGAACACGCCATGTCTGTCATTATCCGGGACGCCTGTATCTCCGATGCGCCCCGTCTGCTGGAAATTTACGACTACTACGTTCAGCATACCGCCATCAGCTTCGAATATACCACCCCCACGCAGGAGGAGTTTTGCCGGCGGATGCGGCACATCATGAGCCGCTACCCCTATCTGGTGGCGGAGGTGGACGGCACGGTGCAGGGCTACGCCTACGCCGGGGCTTTTGTGGGTCGGGCCGCTTATGACTGGAGCTGTGAGCTGACCATCTATCTGGCCCGCGACGCCCGGAAAATGGGGTTGGGGCGGCAGCTGTATACGGCGCTGGAACAGCGGTTGGCGCAGATGGGGGTGCTGAACCTCTACGCCTGCATCGGCTGGCCGGAGGCGGAGGACGAGTATCTCACCCGCAACAGCGCCCAGTTCCATGAGCATCTGGGCTTCACGCTGGCCGGGACCTTCCGCCGCTGCGGCTATAAGTTCGGCCGCTGGTACGACATGGTCTGGATGGAGAAGCTCCTTGCGCCCCACCGGCCCCAGCAACCGCCCATTATTCCCTATCCGGACCTGCCCCACGGCGAAAACGTGTGAGGGAGAGAAATAAAAAACCTGCGGTACCGTGTACCGCAGGTTTTTGTTGATTTTTTCGGTTTTCCGCAGGGAAAACGGGACAGAGAGCTTACTCCACCGTGACGCTCTTGGCCAGATTCCGGGGCTTGTCGATGTCGCAGCCACGCTCCAGCGCAATGTAGTAGCTCAGCAGCTGCAGCGGCACCACGCCCAGCTGGGGCAGCAGCATCTCCTCGGTGTCGGGAATGGTCATCAGCATGGGGACACGCTTGCCCATCTCCCCGGCATGGCTCTCGGTGGTCAGGGCCAGTACCTGTGCGCCACGGGCCTGCACCTCCACCACGTTGCTCATGGCCTTGTCAAACAGCGGGGTATATGTCCCCAGCGCAATGACCAGCGTGCCATCCTCAATGAGAGAGATGGTGCCATGCTTCAGCTCGCCGGAGGCGTAGGCCTCGGAGTGGATATAGCTGATCTCCTTGAGCTTCAGGCTCCCCTCCAGCGACAGGGCGTAGTCCAGATTCCGACCGATGAAGAACACATCCTCCCGGCCGGCGCAGCGCTTGGCGATGTCGTGGATGTGCTCCGCCTGCTCCAGAATACGCTCCATCTGCTCCGGCAGCTTTTCGATGCCTCGAACCATGGCGCTGTACACCTCGTGATCCAGCGTCCCCATGACCTGACTGAAATACAGTCCCAGCAGATTCAGCACCGCCATCTGGGTGCTGTATGCCTTGGTAGTGGCCACGGCGATCTCCGGCCCGGCCCACGTATAGAGTACCGTATGGGACTCCCGTGCGATAGAGGAGCCTACCACGTTAACGATGCTCAGGATGTGGGCGCCCCGGCGCTTGGCCTCCCGCAGGGCCGCCATGGTGTCCAGCGTCTCGCCGGACTGGCTGATGACGATGACCAGATCGCCCTTGCCCACGATGGGATCGCTGTACCGGAACTCGGAGGCCAGACACACCTCCACGCTGCGCCGCAGCATCCGCTCCAGATTGTACTTGCCCACCATCCCCACGTGGTACGACGATCCGCAGGCCACAATGAAGATCTTGTTGATGTCCCGGATCTGCTGATCCGTCATGTTCAGGTCCCGCAGCACCACCTGACCACCTTGGATGCGGGCGGCAGTGGCCTCCCGGATGGCACGGGGCTGCTCGTGGATCTCCTTGAGCATGAAGTGCTCGTACCCGCCCTTCTCGGCGGCGGCCACGTCCCAGTCCACATGGCGATGTTCCTTCTCGATGGGCCGCATCTGGCTGTCGTATACCCGGATGCCCTTAGCACTGAGAATGGCCAGCTCGCCATCGTCCAGATAGGCGATGTCCCGTGTGTGGCGGATGATAGCCGTCACGTCGGAGGCGATCATGTTCTCCCCCTCACCGAAGCCCAGCAGCAGCGGCGCATCCTTCCGGGCGCACAGCAGACGGTCCGGGTAGTCGGCGCAGATGATGCCCAGAGCATAGGCCCCGTCCACGGCGTGGAGCATCCGGATCATGGCCTCAAAGATGTCGCCGCAGTCGGCATAGTAGTAGTCCAGCAGCTGGGCCACCACCTCCGTATCCGTCTCGGATCGGAAGCCGTACCCCTTGTGGAGCAGCTGCTCCTTCAGCTCGGCGTAGTTTTCGATAATGCCGTTGTGTACCACGGCGATGCGGCCACTCTGGCTCACATGGGGGTGGGCGTTGATGTCGTTGGGCTCCCCGTGGGTGGCCCAGCGGGTGTGACCGATGCCCAGATGGCCCGGCAGATCCGCCCCGTCGTGGGTCAGATCGCTGAGCACCTGCAAGCGCCCACGGGATTTCTTGACCCGCAGCTGCCCATCGCCGCACACGGCGATGCCCGCCGAGTCGTAGCCCCGGTACTCCAGACGGCGCAGACCGTCCAACAGGATGGGAGCCGCTTCCTGCTGGCCCACGTATCCTACAATTCCGCACATATCTTAAAATTCCTCCTGAAATCGCTTGATTCATCGGCCCATACGGATACGCAGTCCATCCGCATGAGCCACTCCGGTCACAGCCTCTCTGTTTTGCGGTCACCCGCATATTTACCGGCTGCGTCACGCACCCGAAGCGGCACGGGAGAGCTTCCGCCGAAACGCTCGATCCTCTCTCCTCCTCGTTGTCCTGCCGGAGGGCAGGCACTGGCGCTTGTGATGGGATATCCCCATGGCCTCCTTTCTCTGCTGCGTCTTTATAAAAACAGCCCTGGCTGCTTCTATCGTGGATAATTTTCCCTCCTGCGGCAAATACTGCCGGAAAAGGAGGGCGCTTATTCATGGCAACGGCATTTTTCCGCACCGTCATTCTTTATCTCCTGCTGATTGCAGGACTTCGCATCACCGGCAAGCGTCAGATCGGAGAACTGGAGCCCATCGAGCTGGTGCTGACCATGCTTCTCAGCGATCTGGCTTCCGTCCCCATGCAGGATTTCGGCATCCCTCTGGTTAACGGCATCGTCCCCATCGTCACGCTGCTGTCGCTGTCCATGCTCCTCAGCTATGGAAGTCTCCGCAGCGTCCGCTTCCGCACGCTTCTGTGCGGGGAGCCGACCCTGATCATCCGCAGCGGCCACATCCTGCAGGATGCCATGCGCCGCAACCGCCTGACGGTGGATGAACTGCTGGAGGCTCTGCGGGGGCAGGGCATCTCCGATCTGCAGGAGGTGAAGTACGCTGTGCTGGAGACCAGCGGTCAGCTGTCCGTCCTGCCACGGGCGGACTGCCAGCCGGTGACGCCACGGCAGCTGTCTCTCCAGCCGGAGGACCCACAGACCCTGCCCACCGTGGTCATCAGCGACGGCCGCCTGCTGCGCCGCAGCATGGAGCGGCTGGGGCTGGACGATGGGTGGCTTCAGGCCCGGCTTCGGGACGCCGGGGTCCGGTCACCCCGTGAGGTGTTCCTGCTGTCGGTGGATGAGGCGGGCAGCGTGGTATGCCTGCCCAAGGAGGGGAAGGCATGAGACGTGCGCTGATCCTGCCGACGGTGACGATCCTTCTGCTGCTGGGACTGTGCATCGCCAACGGGCTTTTGTTGCGGCAGCACACGGACCGGTGGTCCGGCATGGCTGCCGAGACCGCCCGATACGCCCGGTCGGAGCGCTGGCCGGAGGCCCGCCGGGAACTGGACGCTCTGGCGGCAGACTGGGACGAAGCCCAGATCTATCTGCATATCGTGGTACACCACAGCACCTTAGGCGAGGTGCAGACGCTGCTGACCCGCTGCAGTACCCTGTGCGATACCGGGGACTCACAGGCCCTGCTGCCGGAGCTGGCAGAGCTGCAATGTCAGCTGGATGCGCTGGATGCGCTGGAGCGCATCAGCATTCGGAATATCCTGTGATCATTTTTCGCTGAGGAGCTTGTTCAGCTCACTCATGAAGGTGTTGATGTCCTTGAACTGACGATACACCGAGGCAAAGCGCACATAGGCCACCTCGTCGGCCTTTTTCAGTTTCTCCATGACCTTCTCGCCGATGATCTCGGTGCTGACCTCCCGCTCCAGAGAGTTCTGCACCTCCTGCTCGATCTCGCTGGCCATGCGTTCCATGTCCGCCACCGGCACCGGCCGCTTCTCGCAGGAGCGCTGGATGCCCCGAAGGATCTTGCTGCGGTCAAAGCTCTGGCGGCTGCCGTCCTTCTTGATGACCACCATGGGCAGGCTCTCCACCGTCTCGTAGGTGGTGAAACGCTTCTCGCAGGACAGGCACTCCCGCCTGCGGCGAATGCTGCTGCCCTCGTCGGCGGGCCGTGAATCCACGACCTTACTCTCCCGGAATCCGCAATAGGGACATCTCATATGCTTCCGCCTCCCGTTTTTCGGCGGATAGTCCGCCAGTTTGGGAGTAGTATACCACATTCCTACAAGATATGGTAGCATAAATGTAAATTTTTTTATGTCTCCCGGTCCTCCAGTGCAAAAATGGCCCACTCCCGGCCCCGGAGGGTTCGGACACTGGCCAGACAGAACAGCCCCGTCAGCGGGAAGGGGCCGTCCTCCCGGAAGGGCAGGGCCAGATACCGCCGCCGCCCGACCCGGCGGCACAGAGCGCCCTCCGGCAGTGCCAGTCCGGGAAACTCTCCGGCCCATACGGGACGCCAATCCTCCGGGGTGGATACCGGCTCCGCTGCTCCGCCCAGCAGCGCTCCCAGCCCCTCCGTCAGCTGCCGGGAGAATCGCCGCTGGAGGATACCCTGCCCGCCCTCGGCGCAGCCCAGCAGCAGCCGGTTCTGACGGCCCACAGCGTAGAGCCGCCACAGGCCCTCCGTCAGCCGGTATTCTGCCCGGAAGCAGGTGTCTGCTCCCTCCGGCGCCGCCGTCAGGCGGCCCACCTCCTGTGCGCCCCAGCGCAGGGTGGTTCGATTTTCCATGGTGACCTCCTTTCAGTGGAGCATTTTGCATAAGGAACGTGCCTCCGGCGGCCCACTTTTCCCAGCAGCTGGAAAAGTAGGCAAAAGAGCCGCCAGACACCGATGGTTTCTGGACTTCCTTTGCCTTCAAGAGTTTCATTCGATAGGGGACGTAAGGGGAATTGACTCAGCAACAGACCCGCTGCCGCTCCCACTCTGATGACGGGACCTGTGCGTCTACCGCTAAGAAATGCGGATTCCCACGACCAGTTTGCGGACTGGTTTCGGAATGACAGGATGAGAGGTATTTTCCGGCGGGCGAAAGCTGATCTCCCCCACAACAAATAAAAAGGGAGGGCCAGCGCATTCTATGCACTGGCCCTCCCTTTTATGCTCCGTCCGGTATGTAGCGTCATACCAGACGGCTGTTGGACAGTCCGAAGCTCACGGCAATGGCGGCGTCTACCCGCTGCATCACCGTTCCGTCCACCTTACCCATCCGCTCCCGCAGCCGCCGCTTATCCAGCGTACGGATCTGCTCCAACAGGATCACCGAATCCTTGGGCAGGCCGCAGCACTGGGCCGCCACCTCGATATGGGTGGGCAGCTTGGCCTTCCCCGTCTGGGAGGTGATGGCCGCTGCGATGACGGTGGGGCTGTGGCGGTTGCCGGTGTCGTTCTGCACGATGAGCACCGGACGCACGCCGCCCTGCTCACTGCCCACCACAGGGCTGAGATCGGCATAGTAGATCTCTCCACGTCTGACATTGGTATCCACAAAGTCCACACTCCGCCGGAAGAAGTACCCGCCGCAGCGGGTCAACTTCATTCTCCCACGCAGCCGCCGGATTTATACGCCGCCGGGGAAAATCCCTGACCGGCGCTGCCCCCGCATCATCCTATGCCTGAGCTGTGCCGGCGGTTCCCACCTTGGCGGAGCGGCGGAGCAGACGCATCAGCAGCGAGACGCAGCACTCCACCACGGCGGCCAGCAGCAGGGAGACGAGGATGGTGCCGCCCACCGTCAGGGGGAAGTAGTTCAGCTGATCCGTCACCGAGGGGACGGCAGATTTCAGCATGGTGTACAGGTAGTTGTCCGGTATCCACGACACCAGATACGCACCGAGGGTCAGCTTGGAGAGATAGCCGGTAAAACGTGCAATGGAAGTAGGGGGGGTGGAATATCGGATGGAGTTCAGCAGAAGAAATACCAGCACCGTGTCCACCACGTTTTGCAGGCTCCCCCAGTCGCACCAGCTGCCCCAGACGAAGGGGATGCCCTGATTGCGCCAGACGTTGTAGCCGCCGAAGCACAGCACTGCCAGCAGCAGAAGGGCCGCCAGCCGCCCGGTCCGCAGGCGCTTGATGTCCACATGGGCCCGGAGATAGCCCCCTAAAAAGTAATAGGTGATGGGATAGAGCCGCTGCCACCAGTCCGGCACCAGCTGGTCATAGGAGGTGCTGAGCCACGGATGCAGCAGGGTCTCGGCACTATGCAGATTGTAGATATTGACCATACCGGGCAGCACGGTCAGTACCAGCAGCACCGCCAGCAGGGCCCGCCGGGCGGCGGGGGTGGCGAGACTCTGCCACAGGGCGTTGAGAAACGGCGTCAGAAGCAGCAGCCCGAAGTACATATTCATGTACCACGAATACTGCTGGAAGCTCAGCAGATTCTTCACGGCGCTGCGGATGGTCTGCTCCTCTCCCAGCCATAGCACCCGATACAGCAGGATGACCCCGGTGGAGAGGGCGTAGGTGAGGAAAATGGGGAGAAGCTTTTTGTAATACCCCAGCAGACCGGAGCGGGTCAGCGGGATGTGCTTTCCCGCAGAGAGGTAGCCGGAGAGCAGCATATACAGGGGGACGCAGACCATAAAGGCGGTACGCATGACGGTCATCAGCGCCATGCGGGGGCCGACGATGGCCGTGTCATAGTAGGTGGAATTCAGAAAGAAATGGACAGACGGGACGGCCAGAAAGGCCAGGATTCTGGTCAGATCCAGGCCAATATCCCGCTGTGTGCCGTTAGCAGCAGACATGATGTTCTCCTTACGGTTGAAAATGTGAGATTCCGGGTGAAGGATCTATCGGATGGGGGAGAAGGGCTGGCTGATCTCCACGCTGCCCAAGGAGGAGGCTACCTCGCCGTCCAGCAGAAGCTGTATCTGCCGGACACCACGGGCAGAGCACAGGGAATTCACCAAGCCCTGCACCATGCGCTGCTGCTCCGTCTCGTCCTCCGGCATCAGGTACTGATCCCCCTTGGGGAGGTTCAGGTAGCAGATGCCGCCCTCGGTGCGTACCGTCAGCACCGCAAAGCCGGTGGGCAGCAGGGGAGACAGGCTCTCACTCTCCGGCCCGGCCTTCAGGGCCGACAGGATCACCTCCGCCTGACTTTCGCCCTCGTAGACCGTCAGCAGGCGCTCCTCCGCCATCAGCTCTCCAGTCTCCCGATCCGGGAAGTAGAGCCGCAGGGAGAGGTTCTGCACCACGTCATCCTGACTGGTCATCAGCACGTCCCCGGCCAGAAAGATGTTGCTGTCCCGGTAGACAAGCTCCGTGCCGTTGACGGTGATGCGGACGGAGTAGATGCCCACGATCTGGGACAGAGACAGAGTTACGCAGTAGTCGGCAATGGTGAGTTCCATGCCGGACAGCTGGCCGTAGGCGCTGGAGAAATCCACCCACGCAGCGCCGGCGGAGACCTGACAAGCCAGTAGCCGGGTGCTGGCAGGGATGGGACTTTCCAGACTGCTGTCGGCGCTGTCCTCCAGCAGAAGGGATACCACCCGGCGCACCTGCTGCTCGGCGGGGAGAGTGCTGTTGGCGGCCCAATCGACACTGCGGCTGACGATGGCATCGCCGCCGGGGGAGCCGCCGGAGGGGGCGGGATAATACAGCAGTAGGTGAGGACCGTCAGAGGAGGAGCCGCCGCAGCCGGTAAGGGCCAGCAGCGCAAAAAATGTCAGCAGGGCTGCAAGAAGCCGCTTCATGTGCTCCCTCCTTCCTCTGTGACCTGGGGCAGACGGACGGTGAAGAGGGTACCCTGTCCCGCGGGGCGGTGGGCCACGGACACCGTGCCGCCCCGGCGGCACACCGTATCGCTGACGATGCTCAGGCCCAGACCGGTGCCGCCCACCTCACGGGAGCGGGCCTTGTCCACCCGGTAAAAGCGCTCGAAAATGTGGGGCATATCCTCGTCGGAGATCCCGACGCCGTTGTCCTCCACCTGGATCACCACGTCTCCGCCCTCCACCGTCAGAGCGGTGTGGACGAAGCCCATGTGGCCGGAATATTTGATGCCGTTTTCCATAAGGTTATATAGAATTTGGTGCAGATCGTCCTCGGTGGCCAGCACCACGGCGGACTCGTCCGCCTCGTAGGAGAGAGTGGTTTCCTGCTCCCGTGCCACCACCGCCAGCATCCGTACCACCCGGCGCAGCACCGGGGCCACCGCCACCGGCGCAGGCTCGGCGGCGGCTCCGCTGTCCAGCCGGGTCAGGCGCAGCAGATCCTCGGTGATACGGGTCAGACGCTGAGCCTCCTCGCCGATGTCCGCCACAAATTCCCGTGTGGTCTCAGCGTTCATGTCGTCGGTCTGAAGAATGGAGTCCGTCAGCAGGCGGATACCCGCCAGCGGCGTTTTCAGCTCGTGGCTGGCATCGGAGACAAACTGGCGGCGGGCGCTCTCCGTGCGCTGGAGACGGTCGGTGAGGCTGTTGAACTCCGCTGCCAGCTGGGCGATCTCGTCGGAGCCAGTCACCTTGGCCCGGTGACTGTAAGCACCCTCCCGCACCTGACGGATGGCCTGCAGCAAATCGCTGATACGTCGGGTGAACATCCGGGAGAGCAGAGCGCTGAGGAACAGCACAAACAGGGCCACCAGAAGGGAGATGCGCATGATATTGGTCTGGAAGCTCCGCAGCAGCTCCGCCTGTACGGTGTCGTACTCGTAGGCGTAGACCGCTCCCACGATCTGGTTGTGGTACACCACCGGGGAGGCACCCCGGCTCAGGAATGCCTCGCCGTCGTAGCGGCAGTAAAAGGTGTCGTTGCCCCGCAGGGCCTGTGCGATCTCCGTATAAAAGGCGTAGAGTCCACGGGCGTTGTCCCCCTCACGGGTGTCATAGAGGATGCGCCCGGCGGTATCCGTGACCAGCACACGGGAGACGCCGGTCTCCTCCACGGCGGACATAGCCTGGGCCACATTGTCCTCCGTCAGGTCGGCCAGACCTGACAGGGCCGCCTCGGCGATCTTGACGCTGCCGACCATGGCGGTTTGCTTGGTGCGGAATACCAGATTCTGGGACACCAGAAGGGGGTAGGTATTCAGCAGCAGCAGCACCGCCAGAATTACCAGAATATAGCTCAGGCCGAACTTAAATTGTAGGCTGATCTTCCCCGGCAAAATAGTAACCCACTCCCCACTTGGTGATGATATAGGCGGGCTCCGCCGGAACACGCTCCAGCTTCTCCCGCAGGCGGCGGATGTGGACATCCACCGTGCGATAGTCCCCGGCGTAGGAGTAGCCCCACACCAGATCCATCAGGCTCTCTCGGCTGTATACCCGCCGGGGATTTTTCATCAGCAGTTCCACCAGATCGTACTCCTTGGCGGTGAGGTCGATGGCCTTGCCGTCCCGGATGGCTACCCGCTGGCGGGTGTCCAGCGTCAGGTCACCCACTGTCAGCAGCTCCGGATCCGGCTGGGCTGCCGGACGGCTCTGGCCGGAGGAGCGCCGCAGCAGCGCCCGGATGCGGGCCTTCAGCTCCAGAATGTTGAAGGGCTTGGTGACATAGTCGTCGGCTCCGCAGGCAAAGCCCATGATCTTGTCGGCGTCCTCGCTGCGGGCGGTGAGCATGATGATGGGAACGTCGGAAAATTCCCGTATCTTCATGCAGGCCTCGCTGCCGGAGAGGCCGGGCATCATCAGGTCCAGAATGATGAGGTCCAGCGTCTCCTGACGGGCCAGCTCCACGGCGGTTGCGCCGTCGTAGGCGGTGAGGACCTGATAGCCCTCGTTCTCCAGATTGAATTTGATGCCCTTGACCAAGAGCTTTTCGTCGTCTACTACCAGTATTTTCATGTATCGTCCTCCACGGTGATCTGCTGCCGGATGGTTTCAAAAATGCCCTCGCCGATGCCGTTGACATCCATGATGGACTCGATATCGGCAAAGGGGCCGTGCTCCTCCCGATAGGCCACGATGCGCTGGGCCAGTGTGGGCCCGATGCCGTCCAGTGCTTCCAGTTGGGCGGCGTCGGCGGTGTTGATGTTCACCTTGCCGGGGACGGCGGGAGGATCGGGAGCCTCCGGCTCCTGCGCTGTATACTGGGGCGTGACGGTGTAGTCCCCGCCGCCGGCGCTGCGGTGGTCGGTGAAATACAGCAGCGCCAGACACAGAAGGAAGATGGCCGTCAGAAGCAGCAGATATTTTTCTGTTTTTGTGATCTTTCCCATTTTTCCGCAGTTGACTCCCGGTCGATTTTTGTTATAATAAGAGGAAAGCGACCCTGCGGCCGGGAGGGGGGCTGCCCCGCTGACGGCCGCTGATACCGGCGGAGAGCATGAGGGCCGGCTCCTGCTTACGGATGGTAGATAGGTTCATTATAGCATAGATGGAGAAAAATTACTATGAAAATTCGCCGTATTCTATCTGTTTTTTTGCTGACCGTGCTGATGGTCAGTCTGATGCTGACCCCGCAGGCCTACGCCCTGCCTGCGCTGGAGATCAAGGCCAAGGCGGCCGTACTGGTGGACGCCGATGAGGGGCGGATCATCTTTGGGCAGAATGAGCAGGAGAGGGAATACCCCGCCAGCATCACCAAGGTGATGACGGCCCTGCTGACGCTGGAGGCCGTGGACGCCGGGAAGCTGTCTCTGGACCAGCCCATCACCGCATCGGCGGTGGTGAACGATCAGGACCCGGAGGGCAGCTCCGCCGGCATCGAGGAGGGCGAGGTGCTGACGGTGGAACAGCTGCTGTACTGCCTGCTGCTGGTGTCCGCCAACGAGGCGGCGGACATTCTGGCGGAGACGGTATCCGGCTCCCGTGAGGCCTTTGTGGAGCTGATGAACCAGCGGGCGCAGGAGCTGGGCTGCACCGGCACCCACTTTGCCAACACCAACGGCCTGCACGATGTGAACCACTATACCACCGCCTACGATATCTATCTGTTCTTCCGGGAGGCCATGAAGCATGAGACCTTCATGACCATCACCGGCTCCGTGGCCTATGAGGTGCCGGCCACCAACAAGTCCGAGGCACGGGAGCTGCACACCACCAACTCGCTGCTCTCCAACTGGCGTATTCTGGATTATCTCTATGACGGGGTGGACTGCGGCAAGACCGGCTCCACGCCGGAGGCGGGGTACTGTCTGGTGTCCAGCTGCCTGCGGGACGGCAAGCGGCTGGTGGCGGTGGTGCTGGGCGCCGAGGGCGAGGGGACTCATATCGAGAGCTTTTCCGAGAGCGCACGGCTCTATGACTACGGCTATGACAACTTCAGCAAGCAGCTGGTGGTCTCCACGGAGGACGTGTTCCGCCAGCCGGTGGCCCTGTCCAAGGAGACGGACTGCGTGATGCTCTATCCGGCGGAGAACGCCGAGGCGTTCCTGCCCTCCGACGTGACGAAGGATCAGCTGGAGCAGACGGTGACGCTGAAAAATGAGGTGGCGGATGCTCCCATCACCCGGGGGCAGGAGATGGGGACCCTGACCATCTCCTACAACGGGCAGGTGTGCGTCACGGTGCCGCTGCTGGCGCAGGCGGACGTCAGCGCCTCCCGGTTTTTGGTGGCCAAGGCGGCGGTGGAGGAGTTCCTCTCCCGCACCATTGTGAAGGTGGCGCTGGTGGTACTGGTGCTGCTGGTGATCCTGCTGGTGCTTTGGGCGAAGGTGTTCCGCCGCAACCGGCGCTACGGCAGCCGCAGCGGCAGACGGTATCGGAGCAGCTCCTACCGGGGCGGCAGAAGAGGACGCTGAAAAACGATAGACGGGCGGGTCTGCCCTAAGGGCAGGCCCGCTTTTTATGGGCGGAGGTGTATGGTATGGCGGAGGAGCTGCGGATCCTCTATGAGGATCCCTATCTGGTGGTGTGCGTGAAGCCGGTGGGGGTGCTGTCGGAAGACAGCGAGAGCGGGCGATCCCTGCCACGGATGCTGGCGGAGCACTACCGGCAGGCGGGAAAGCCCGACTATATCGCCACGGTGCATCGGCTGGACAAGATCGTGGGCGGGGTGATGGTATTGTCCCGGCGACGGGAGGTCACGGGCAGGCTGACGGCGGCCATAGCCGCTCATGAGATCACCAAGGAGTATCTGGCGGTGCTGCGGGGGCATCCCCGGGAGCCGGCCGCCACGCTGACGGATCTGCTGTTCCGGGACGCCTCCCACAATAAGAGCTATGTGGTGAAGCGGATGCGTAAGGGCGTCCGGGAGGCCCGGCTCTCCTATGAGGAGGTGGGGCGCACGGAGGAACTGTCGCTGGTGCGGGTGCAGCTCTATACGGGGCGCACCCATCAGATCCGGGTGCAGTTTGCCTCTCGTGGGCTGCCGCTGCTGGGGGATATCCGCTACGGCAGCAAGGCTCCCGGCTGCACGGCGGCGCTGTGGTCGTATCATCTGGGCTTCCGGCATCCCGTCACCGGGAAGCCGGTGGATGTGACGTGTCCGCCGCCGAAGGCGTATCCGTGGGACCTGTTTGACGGGGTAAAATGACAGAGAGCACCGGCGGTCTGTGGGGCCGTCGGTGCTTTTGCGTGGTTGCCAATCGGAGACGGATGTGGTAGAATCCGGGGAGAAGAATCGCTGCGAGAGGGGGAGCGCCATGCAGGAGCTGATAAGCGCACTGACGGCCCATGAGGAGGAATGCTCACGGGAGTTTGAGGCAGATCTGTCCGCCTTCTGCACCCGGCATATGGACGCCCAGCTGGTGCAGCAGCTGCGGCAGCTGGTGGCGGAGGGGGAGGAGGATCTGGCCTACCGGGCCTTCTATGCCCTGACCATCATCTACCGCAATCGGAAGGACTATCAGCAGCTACAGGCGCTGTTCGAGGAGAATCCACGCTTTGCGGGACACCCCTCCTATCACCATCTGCTGATTTTGTTCCAGCTGGAGGCGGAGACCTTCTTCGATGCGCTGGAGCTGCTGGAGCTGGCCCGTGAGGACGCACGGCAGCACCGGGACAATGCAGGGTATCTGCATCTGTTCGCCCATCTGTTCGTCTACACCTGCGAAAAGAGCCGGGGAGAGATGCGGGAACAGGTACGCAGAGAGTACTACGACGACGTGGAGCGAGCGGTGGAGGATGCCATCCGGCTGGACCCGGCCTACGCCAAGTTCTACTGCACCAAGGCCCGTGTGGTGGCCCAGCGGGGGCGTTACGGTGAGGCGTACAGCCTTATCAACAAGGCCGTTGCCACGGAGAGCTCCGCCCGGAAGGACTACGCCCTGCGGCTGCTGGACTATCGCCACTGCGAGACGGTGATCCTGCTGCAGGAGCAGAGGGAGTACTTCCAAGGGGAGATGGAGAAGCTGCGCAAGTCTGTGCCGTCTTTGCCCAAGCCCAAGACCTTTGTGCCGGGGCGGGGACCGAAGGCCTATGAGGGCGCAGAGCCCTACTGCTTCGTCAGCTATGCCCACGTCAACAGCGATCGGGTGTACCCCATAGTGGAGCAGCTGATGCAGCGGGGCATCCGGCTGTGGTACGACGACGGCATCGAGGCCGGCAGCGATTTTCGGGAGTTCATCGCAGAGAAGATACGGGATTCGTGGCAGGTACTGCTGTTTGCCTCCCATGAGTCTATCCAGCCGGGCTTTGTCCGCAATGAGATCAACTACGCCCTGCACTGCGGCAAGCCCATCCTGCGGGTGAATCTGGATGATGTGGAGCTGACGCCGGGCATGGAGCTGAGCTTGGGCGGGATGCAGTATGTGGACGCCACGGAGCCGGGCGGCGACTATCTGGAGCGCATTGTCCGGACGCTGCTGGCGGAACGGAAGGAGAAGGCATGAACATCACACAGCAGCTCTGCTGTGCCGGTGCAGCGGAGAATCAGGACTATATCCGGCTGGGAGAGGACATCGCCATGGTGGTGGACGGCTCCACACCGCTGGTGAAGGATCCCCGTGTGCCGGAGGTGCGGGAATACGTCCGCCTGTTGGCGGACGCCGTGGTCGGTGCAGAGGGGGAGGATCTGCCCCACATGGTGGCGGCGGGCATTGAGACCCTTCGGCGGCGCTACGGCGTCCTGCCGGAGACGGAGGGCGTCTCGGCGGCGCTGGCGATCCTCCGGGAGACGGGGGAGCAGGTGGAGGTATTCGTGCTGGGGGACTGCGCCGCCGGGGTACGCTTCCGGGACGGGCGTGGGCCGGAGTTGGTGTCCCAGGAGGCGGTGAGCCGTCTGGACGGCGCTGTGGTGGCGGAGATGTGCCGTCTGCACCGGGAGCGAGGTATCGACGTCATCGAGGCACGGCAGCTGCCGGAGGTGCGAGAGATGCTGCTGCGGCACCGGCGGATGATGAACCGGCCGGGAGGATACTGGATCGCAGGCTTCGCACCGGAGGCGGCCCGGCACGGCACTCATCGGGTGTACCGGAGGGAAGAACTCTCCCGAGTGGTGCTGTTCTCCGACGGCTTTTCCGGCCAGAGGGAGGCTCTGCTGGGAGCGGAGGAGCCGTGCTTGCAGGAGCTGTATCGGCAGCTGCGGCAGCGGGAGGCGGCGGACAGCCGCTGCAACCGCTATCCCCGGCTGAAGCCCGGCGACGATGTCAGCGGCATCGTGGCGGTGTTTTGATGGGCCGGGAGCTTTGAACTGAAAAAATGAGAAAAGGCAGCGGGCTTTTGCCCACTGCCTTTGTGTGTGGAGTACCATCGATGGATCAGGGCAAACACGCCTGCCGGCGATGGTACTGCGGATACATGAAAGACAGCCCTCCGGCTTTCGCCGGAGGGCTGATCTTATGGCAGATGATACTGCGGAGACTTAGAGGTCAGCCCTCGTACTTCTCCTTGCGGCTGCGCAGGACCAGTACGGCGGCGCCGGCCAGAGCCATCACAGCGGACATGGTCCACATGGTCATGGTGCTGTTGTCGCCGGTGTTGACGCCGGGCTGCTTATCGCCGCAGCGAGTGCAGGTGCCGTCCTTGTAGTCGTGGCCCAGAGCCTTGATGACCTCGCCCTTAGCCAAGACCTTACCGCAGGCGGCGCAGACCGTATCACCGGTGTAGCCGTCCTCGGTGCAGGTGGCGGGCTTGGCGTTCACGACCTTGGTGTCCTGATGGAGGTCAGCGGTGAGCGCCTCGGTGACGTCCACAGTCTGATCGTTGATCTCCGTCTGGTGGACGGTGACGGCGGTGGAGGTATCCACGGCGGTGGGATCACTGACGGTGAAGGTCAGGGTCGCCGCAGCGGTACCGGCCTTCAGACCGTCCACATCCACATAGCCCAGCGTGACCTTGCCGTCGGCATCCTTGTGAGAGGAGTACTGAGAGGCGAAGGTGACGTCGGCCAGAGTCAGGACGCTGGCGTCATAGTCCACGGTGAAGAGGCCGTTGGTGGTGATATCGTCGTTCTTGGGAACCACGGTGACGGTGACGGTCTTTTCATCCTCGGAGACAGTGATGGAGGAAACGGGGGTCGTGGTCTCGGCATCGGCGGGCTTGACGGCGCCGGTACCCGCGTCGTTGGCAGTGTTCAGGCTGCCGGTGACGGAGGCGGGAGTCAGAGCCTTGGCCTGCGTCTCCGCCATAGCGGAGGCGGCATCCAGAGTCACATCGCCCAGAGCACTCTTCACGGTGACAGCGTTGTTGCCGGCCTCGCCGGAGGCGGCGGGAACGGCGGAGTACAGAGTGGCAGGCCACACCTCGCTGCCCACGTCGCCCAGCAGGCTGGCATCCCAGTAATGGGTGTCGCCGTCGTCGTCGGTGGAATAGGCCAGACGATAGATGTCGTTGGTCTCGCCGTTGAAGTAGGACAGATACAGCACGTCGCCGCTCTCCTCCTCGGCATAGACCAGAGAGGACATGGAGGAATCGTTCTGGTCGAGGCCGGGATAGCTCAGATCAGGCAGAGTGGTCTTTTCCACATCGTCCAGAGTGTACAGCTCGACCGTATTGTTGTAGTAGACATATCCCAGCGTCCAGATGTTGCCGGCATCGTCCAGTGCGACAAACACATCTGCGGGGCAAAGGGTGCTGCCGACTCTCACATCATAATAGCCCATGTTGGCAATGGCGGTGAAGAAGTTGGCGTCCTGCGTGGCCAGTGTCTGCTGGAAGCTGTAAGCGCCGGCATCCAGTTCATCGGGATGCTGCAGAGTGGATACATAGTAGCCGTAGATCCAAACCATGTTGCTGCCGTTCTGTTCCCCGGAGTACAGGTAGCTGTGAGCGATATCGAACAGGGGGAGATTGCTGCCGTTGCCGCCGTCGATACCATTCCAAGTGTGCAGGTTCTTGCCGGTGGCCAGATCTACCTCGTGCATATTGTAGCTATCGCCATCCAACAGCAGCAGGGTGTTGTTGTCAGCATCCAGAGTGGTGGCACCCACGGAACCGGCTTCCAGCTCGGGGCCGGCGGTCCAAGTGGCATCGTTGCCCAGATCCCAGGTGAAGAGTTCAGCCTTGCCCTTGGCATCCTGCAGAGCGCCGTTCAGGGTGACCTCCACCGCCTTGACTGTGACCACGCAGGTGGCGCTGACGGAGGGATCCTTCACGGAGGTGGCAGTGATGTTGGCAGTACCCTTGCCCACAGCGGTGACGAGACCATTGTCGCTGACGGTGGCCACGTCGGTGTTGTCGGAGGACCAGGTCACGGTGTCGGGCTGTACGCCGAAGGGCTCCACGCTGGCGGTGAGCTTGGCGACGTTGCCCTTGAAGAGGGTCAGGGCCTCGGTGTTGAGCTTCACGGTGACATCACCGGCCAACTCATCGGGGTTCAGGTTCAGCTTGTAGGTGACGTAGTTCTCGGCGTAGTCGTACACCTGCAGCAGCAGATGGGTAGCCGTAGAATCGCCCAGAGACAGGGTGAAGTTCTGGCTGGCACCCTTGGCAGCGCCCTCGGGAGAACCGGCCGCTTTGCTGACGACGCTGCCCTTGTCGTAGTCCAGCAGGGCCACGGCGGACATATACTGGTCGTCGCCGGCGGTGAAGGTCAGGACCTTGTTGCCCTCGGCGTCGGTACCCAGATTCACGTTGGAGACGGTGGGAGCCGTCTTATCCACGACCATGCCATAGTGCATGGTAGCGCCGTCGGACAGAGCATCCCAATCCACGGTGGCGTTGCCGTCCTTGTCGTAGCTGGCGTAGTACTCAGGGGCCAGAGTCAGGTCCACATTCAGGTAGGTGCCGTCAGCTGCGTTGGGGGTATCGCCCATGTTCAGGGTGTACCGGGTGCTGATCCAAGTGGCGTCGCTGCTGGAGTAGAAGGCGGAGGAGACCTCTCCCAGATCGCTGCTGGAGAGAACCTTGCCGTTGCCGTCGGTGATGGTCAGGCGGGAAGCAGCGGCGTTGCGGATGGCGGTGAAGGTCATCTTGTAGAAGTTGTTGATCTCCGGATTGATGGCATCACGGGCGGCATCATAGAACTCGTCCAGACCGAAGGGGTTGCCGCCGAAGTAGTAGCCTTTCGTTTCGCCCACGGCCTTGATGGTCAGGGCCTGATTGTTTACGGAATCGTCACCGTTATAGACATACATATAGGGGGCGCGGGTCTCCAAACCATTGGCATAGGCGATATAGCTGCCGATATCGAACATGGAGGAGTCGGTCCAGCTGCCATAGTAGCCCAACACGGGGATGGAGTGGCTGTCGCCCTGCTCACCCTCGGCGGTGGCGGCCTCGTTGGCGAACACATAGCCCTCCACATAGGTGCCGGTGTTGCCGCTGGCCTTATCGTAGGCATCCAGACCCAGCAGAGTCACATCGGCGGTGACGTGCAGGCTGCCGCCGGCGGGGATCACCACGGGAGCAGTACCCAATTCCTTGAAGAACAGGTAAGCATCGTAGGTGTCGATGCCGTTGTCGTTGTCGAAGTCAGCGGCGTCCTTATGCGCAATGTCGGCACGCACGCCGGTGACATAGTCCAGCAGAGCCTGACCGTCATCGGCATCGACCTTACCGTCGCCGTTAAAGTCACAATCTTTCAGTGTATCGTTCAGGAAAGCAGCGTATTCGCCGTCCACGGTCCACTTGACGTTGGAGGCCACGGGAGTGGTCCGGGTGTACTCGAAGTTCACACCATCGGAGGACATCAGACTCTGCGTGAAGAAGTCGGCGCTCAGGTCGAAGTAAGCAGCCTCGTCCTCCAGATTGTGGATGGTGAAGCCGAAGGAGTACTTGCCGGTGCGGGCGGGATCGTCGCCCAGCTCTACCTTGACCTTGCCGTCTGCAGCGCCGGCGTTGGCGCCCTCATCCATCAGGATGTAGGTGCCGGAGGTAACGGCATTGGCCACGTTGGCCAGACCGGCACCCTGACGCAGCACGGGATAGTAGCCGTCGCCGTCCTTACCGTAATCCTCCACCATGGGCTCGGCGGTGGACATCAGCAGGGACTGAGCCAGCTGACGGGCGGTGAGGCCGGTCTGCTCGGTGAGATCATTCTCACGGATGTACTGAGCCACCAGAGCGGCCATACCGGTGATCTGAGGAGCGGCCATGGAGGTGCCGGACATATTTTGATAGGTACCGCCGTCCTTCAGGGAGTAGATGTTGCCGCCAGGGGCGGTGATCTCGGGCTTCATCTCCAGAGAACCGGGAACGCCCCAGCTGGAGAAGCTGCTCATGGTGTAGTAGTCGGCGGAGGCGTGGTTGACAGCGGCGGAAGCACCCACGGTCATGGTGCCGGTGTAGTACACAAGACCGGAATCGGTGGTGTGCTTCTCGGAGCTGGCCTTGATGTACTCGCCGTCGGCCTGCAGTATGGAGACATAGGGGGCCGTGTAGTTATAGCCATCGGTAACCATGCTGATGGTGCCGGGCTCGTTGTTGGCCACGATCAGGGCAATGGCACCGTTGGAGATGGCGTTGTTGCCCTTATCGGTGAAGGCGATGGAGCCACGGTTGCAGATGGCGATCTTACCGGTGAGGATATCCTTTACGGCGGCAAAATCCTCGGCATTACCGGCGGTGTCCACATACACGAACTGCTGCTCACCGGCCAGAGTCGTCAGAGCCTGGATGGGAGCGCTGGTGCTGTCGGTGTAGAAGAGCTTCTTGCCGGCCACTTCCACGTAATCACCGGTGCCGCCCACGTTATCTACGGAGGCAACGCCCAGAGAGTTGGTGTAGGAGCCGGGGGAGCCGGTGGTGGTCCAGCTGTTGCTCTCGGCATAGGGATACTGGTAGGCAGTGTTCTCGAACCAGTTGCCGGAGTTACCGGCGGAGATGGACACCACGGTGCCGCTATTGGTGATGTTCTCCATGATGGCCTGATAAGCGGCATAGGAGTTGCGGGAGGTACCGGGGTTGCTGCTGCCCAGAGACAGGTTCACGGAATCAGCGCCCAGCAGGATGGCGTCCTCGATGGCGACCATATAGTCGGAGTCACGAGCGCCGCCGTTGGTGCCGAATACCTTCATAACGAACACCTGAGCATCCGGAGCCACGCCCTGCGTCAGAGCGGTATCCAGAGCGGGGGAGAAGGAGCCGTCCTCGTTCTTGATATAGCGGTTGCCGGCGGCAATGCCGGTGACGTGGGAGCCGTGGTCACCCTGCTTGTCGTTGGCGTGGGTGATATCCAGATCGTCATCCACGTAGTTGAAGCCGTAGGGGATCTTGGCGTTGACGTACAGCTGATCAGCGGTGACGCCGGGCATCTTCTTGGAGGCGTTCAGCTGCTCCAGAACGGTATCCGTCAGATCAGCAGCGGTCATCAGCGTGGCGCCGCTGTCCTTCACGGCATAGGTGAAGGCATCGGGATCCAGAGAGGGATGGTCGGTGTCAGCACCGGTATCGATGATGGCCACCTTGGAGCCGGCGCCGGTATAACCGTCCGCCCAAGCCACATGGGAGCCGATCATGCTGCCGGAGGTAGCCATGTTGGGATCGGTGGTCTCATTGTCCTTCACCACGCAGGGCTCGTAGCGGGTCTCAATGAGCACGGCCTCGACGCCGGAGATCTTTTCGATCTTTTCGATCTGGCCGTATTCCACATTGGCGGAGATGATGTTGGCCGCCAGAGTCAGGTTCCAGACCACGTCCAGAGCCTCACCGCCCAGAGCCTTTTTGGAGATGGTCTTAGCCATCTTCTCCTGCTTGGTCTCCAGCTTCTGGCGGTACTTCATGGCCGCAGAATTGGTAGCGATATCCTCGCTGGAGTAACCCTTCGCCAGCGTGGAGGCATCTTTCAGAACGATGGAGACACGGACTACGTCGGTGTCTGCATATTCCGGAGTGTCTTGCGCCACCTTCTCAGCGTTGTTCTTGTCCAAACGCAGATCGGTGGAACGGTTGTCGATCTTCTCCCAGGTGAGGCCGTTGCCGGTACCGCTGGAAGGCGTCTTGGCGGCGGCCCAGGTGGGCGTGACCAGACTCAGGCTCAGAACCAGAGCCAGCAGCACGGACAATGCCCGCTTCATGGGCTTGGCGTGTTTCATAAGCGCACTCTCTCTTTCTCCGGCATCAGCCGGTTAGAATTGACCATACGGTGTGCCGGAAGCGGCTGCCCTGCTGCATACCGAGCAAGTATGGTTTTACCAATCATAGCACGATTTGGAAGAGATTGCAATTCTTGAGAAATATATTCTGGCGAAATTTTCGTTGAAAATTTTCTCTTATGCAGGCATATTTTTGCCGAATTTAACAGTTTTTTCAAAAATGGAATACCGAATCGATTCGCCGAATGACTTACTGCGCAAAGAGGAATGTGCGTGACAGGAGGACAAAGATGAGAAATGTCCGGGAAATGGGCTATATAAAGGGTTAGCGAGGGCTAACCAAGGGCGTATGGAGGCGGGGGCGTCTGCCGGAGACGGACAGGGGTAGTAAAAGCTCCAGCCGACTTGGCAGAAATACCGTTGATGTCCTTTCCGCTTGCCGGAAATTGAAGGGCTATAACTGCGATGTGAATTTTCAAGTCAAAGCCGAAAGAACATTTTGATTTTTCTCATTAGGGGGTGCAAGGGCGGCTTGAGGAAAGAAGTTCTCCGAATAAAGAAAAATCCAGACCGGCCGGGCTTTTGCACCCCCTTGTCTGGATTTTTCCCGTATCACGGCGTTTTTTTAATAGGAAAATAAAAAAGGTACGGTAGCCCATTGTATCATGGACTACCGCACTTCGTGGCAAATGACTCTAATTTTGATAGAAACCCGTTAAGGGGATGCAATTACGGTTTGGAGGGGGGTGCATTTTTGATTTTAGGGGGGGTGCAGTTCTTTGCCAAAGGAAGAGGAGCGCCTTCATGAAATAATGTGTTAAGGGAAAATAATTTTTTGTTAAAATGCATATGTTTTCCCCGCACCTCTTGCAAACCAGAAAAAATGCGGTATAATATGACCAGAAGAACCAAAATGGTCATTTGGATGGTGAACGAGCTTGGCTTTTACCGACTATGAAACAGAACAACTTCACAAGGCGCTGCTGAAGGAAACAAGACGCTGCGCCGTCACGCTGGGGATGAAGAAAACCTCAGTGGATCAACTGACAAAGGCGATCGGCATCGCAAAAGGCTCGTTCTATAAATTCTACGAATCCAAGGAGATGGCCTTCTTCGCGGTTCTGGAAAGTATCCACTCCGAGCTTTACGGGGTGGCTGACCATGCACTGAGCGAAGCAAACGGCTTGCCGCCGTCGGAGCGTGCGGCAGAGGCGGTTCTTGCCGTCTGCCGGAGGCTGTCCGATACCGGCGACATGGTTTTCATTGAAAACGATGCGAAGCTGCTTTTGCAGAGACTGCCGGAGGATGTCAAAAACGTGCATTACCACGATGACGAGACGCACATCCGTCAGCTTCTGGAAAAATATGACCTTGTGCCGAGTCGCGGCATCTCTTTGGCTGCTGCGACGGTGCGGGGACTGATCCTCACCATTTCTCACAAGGAGCAGATCGGGGAGCTATACCCACAGGTGCTGGAAACGCTGGTGTACGGCGCTTGCAGGGAGTTATTTAAATAAGCGGAAGGCCGCAGAAATGCGGCTTTTCCAAGGCGCAACGGTTAGCGCCATCTAACCGCCCGGATGCACACGTCGGTTAGGTTAATCTAACATTGAAAGGAATGATAGCGATGCAGGAACACAAGGATTTCTGGGACAAAAATGCCGGTCGGTACGACCACTTTATGCGAAAGGATGGGGCGGCGTATGACGAGATGTATGAGCTGATCCGGCCAGTCGTGCGGCACAAGACGGTGCTGGAGCTCGCTGCCGGCACGGGATTGATCGCAAAACACATCGTAAACGCGGCGGCACATATCGAGGCGACGGACGCCTCCGCAGAGATGATCGCCGAGGCAAAGCGAGATAATCGCTCGGCAAAGCTGCACTTTTCGGTGCAGGATATGTTCCGCCTGCCGTATGCGGAGGAGTCCTTTGATGTGGTGATCGTGTCCAACGCACTGCATATCGTGCCGCAGCCGGAGAAAGCCCTGCAAGAAATCAAGCGGGTTCTGAAGGATGACGGCGTGTTGATTGCGCCGACCTTTACCCACGCAGGGAACTCGTTTACCGGCAAGGTCAGGGCATTTTTTATGAAGCTGGCAGGTTTCCCTCTCCACAGCAGGTGGACGAGCGAGGAATACCTGCGCTTCCTACGGCAAAACGGCTGGGCGGTGCGGAAAAGCGCTGTTCTGAAGGCATCCTTCCCGCTGACCTATGCAGAATGTGTGAAATCGGAGGTGTGATAAGATGTCATTTTTTGAGAACACCAGAAAGCCTGTGGGGCTTGGCGGGAAAATCATGGTCGCCATGATGAACGTCGGGCACAGCGCCGTGGCCCGGTGGGGGCTTCAATTTCTGAATGCTGCGCCGGACGCCAAGGTGCTGGACTGCGGCTGCGGCGGAGGGGCGAACATCAAGAGACTTCTGAAAAAATGCCCGGAGGGTAGGGTTCCATCTCATAGGGAAACGAATTGAACCCCCGGGGGGCACTACCGGTACGGAACAAACAAAATAGCCGCAAGACATCAAAATGATGTCTTGCGGCTATTGTTTTTATAGGTTATCCAATATCGTTTTTAGCGCATATGGTTTCGCATATTTCAAATGCGCGTCGCTTACGAAGATAGTGTTTTCTTCTACAGGCTTAGTCCACATGGCAGGGTAAACCACTACTTTCTTTTTGCTGTAGCGGCCTTCTGCCCTAACAGGATCATGCTTGACATCGATATGGACACCGGAAATCTGTAGTATCTGCTCCAACGATTGAAGTAAATACTGTTGATTTTTATCGGGGAGTGCAGATGCCCTAATGCCTGTTTCACCCCAGTTCAACAAATCAAGCGCAGCCTTGCGGTCAAGAACACTATGGATATACTGATTGCGATAATGCTTCAAGCATTTATGGCATGCACTATCGCAAGAACAACCGGCAAGCAACTCTCTCGTCTTGGTAAGCAGTTTCTGAATGGAGGACTCAATGCTGACGGCATAACCAGCACCACTCGAAAGACTGTCATATAAGTAGACATCGACGAAGTCACCGTTTTGATTGTGTCTAACACGATAGCCAGTGACAAGCTCAGTAAATTCGATATCCAGTTCTTGACATGCAGCTAAACGCAGCGCTTCCGCAAGAGACTGACCTGCCCGATTAAGCCAGGAGTTCCGTTGAGGATTTATATCAATCAACTGCCTGTCCAAGGCGAATTCTAACACAAGCATATCAGTAACGAAGTCATAGCCAAGATTCACATTATCGGTATCTGTATGCCTGCAGCGTGTTTTATTGAATTTGGAGCGATAGGGGCGAAGAATATCTTTTAGCACAACTGGGTCACCGCCAGGCATTGCCGCCCCGCAATCACAACAGATAGTAAATCCCTTGCCACCAACACCTTTATTGAGCATGATAATTCGCTGATTTGGCCGAACTGCCATGCGAATATTAGCACAGTCATCAACATCTATAACATCGTCAGCATCAGGCAAAGTGGAGTATAAGGGCTGCTGAGTTGCCGTATATTCTTCGTTCAACTGCGCCGTTTCAATCGATGTAGCATTTCTCGGCGCAAATCCCCACGGGCGTAACATTGGCAGCATATTCGTCAAAACCGAATTACCGCAGAAGGGACAGGCTTCGTGATTATCCTCTTCCAAGCCAAACCATCCACACTGCCCACATGTACGGATTGTTTTTCGATAGCTTGCATCGTTAATGAAGGATCTTGCGGGAGATGCAGCTGTTCGCTCGCTCCGCTCTCCACCAGGATAATATAGACCACCGATCTGGTAGGTCGTTTTATCAACAACAATGGCTCTTCCGGGGGCATATTCACCGATAGCAACATCCAAACCTCGTTCAACTTGGTATTTTACTTTCCCCCCCATATCGGAGATATAGGTGCTAACGACATTTTTGGGGAAAGAATAGGTTGGAATGATGCCTTCTTCATAGAGCGCATCCAGTAGCGTTTTCTTTCCGGAGTCACTGTTATCATCTGTTTCGAACAGTTCGGGATGATTGTCTCGTTTCTGTTTCAAAGCAAACAGAGATTTTTCGAGATCGCCTTTGTAGCTGTACAATGCGCCTTGGGAATTTGCAGGAACAAGAATGTCATTTTCACTGATTTTGAAGGTCGTCAGAAAACCGCTAAAAGGCTGTAGGTGGTCGTCCAAAAACTCAATAGCAGAAATTGCATCCAGACTATTGGCTTTTGTTCTCAGATAGGATTGAAGTGCGACCATACCAAGATGACGCTGGACGATCTTCTCGCTGCCGATATCAATCCAAGGTCTCCTGGGATCACCTCTAAACATTGGCACAGGATTAGAGAAGTATAGAGAATCATGCGGTCCATCTTCACAGAACGTAACGATTGTAGACAGACTTGAACCACGACGACCGGCACGACCGGCACGCTGCTGATAATTCTCTCGCATAGGGGGAATATTTCGTAGTCCAACAGCGACCAGTGAGCCAATATCGATACCCACTTCCATTGTAGTAGTACTGCTCAGAATATCAACTGGTGCCTCACCATCTTGTAGGAAATCTTGGAAACGGAGTTCATACTGTTCTGTTTTGGACCAAAGCTCATCCCGCTGATCTTTGTGGGACAGCTGTGCGGTATGTTCTTCCGTATCAATTACACGGATAGTCTCACCCCGGAGCGCTTCATCAATAGGTGCGCGCCAGAAATCCAGTGCATCAATTTCTTCCGCTGTCATGGGATGGATTTTTTCACACTGGCAACTTGGACATTTTCCTCTCAGCAAATACGGAGTGAGCTCCGAACAGCGCTCACACCGGAACCAGGTATGCTCTAAATCGAAACGCGGTTTTACACGGGACAGATCGATATAATACTTTCCATTAGAAGACTGCCCTTCGTCCATGAATTTTTCCCGCAAAATCCGACTCCATTTTGCTGCGATAGGATCATTATCGCCCCATCCCATTATTCCTCGTATATCGGTAGAGAACTTTTTATCCTTATCAATACCATATCCTACATAGTTCGGGCGTACTTTTTCGCGGATTACATCAGGGATCGTATGGCCAAGGACCACAGAGGAATCACAGGTGGAAAGAATCCATGCATTGAACAGTTCCATAAATTCTTCCTCAGTAACTTCATTGCCTGCCTCCTCCAATGCGTCAATCGCATCCCATTTTGCCGCATCTGTAGGCTCTATCCAGCTGAGTGCAGAGTCAATCAGCGTATTATATCCGCCGCAATAGAAACGAAAGAGTTGCTCTTTCATTTGTGCCGGCGCATTATCAATGGTGAAGCGAGGGGTGTATTGCTGGTTCCGTTTCTTTGCGCGAGTGTAATTCTTCAATGCTTGCGTGCCGTGCTCAATCAGTCTTGCTCGTTGCTTTTCGGTTTCACTGTCATGGAAAATCTGAACATGATGCTCCACGGCTACCATGGCAAAGTAGTCATAAAAATAATTCATGGACTGTTCCACAACTTCTTGTTCCATTCGATCGATGGCAAGCGCAGCAAGCTGTCTGGCGGCTGTCATATCAGAAGCATCCGACATATCTCTTGCCAGCTTCGCTGCCCGCTGCCGACTATCCGAGAACAGCAGGACCTTTCGCCCTTCATTAGGCAGCCGATTCGGATCTCCTGTTTTTCCGGGAACCGCAGGCTGCGCCTGGAACTGTGCCTTGATCAAATTGAAGAAGGACTGATTGCCTCTTGTACTGAAAGAGGTAAGCTGCATTTTGGACAACTCATGACGGCAATGGGGACAAGTGGCAAATGTCAGAATATCAGGACGAGCCTTTGCGGTAAAACTGCTATAATACAGTTTTCTGATGCCCGGCTTTCCTTCCAAGGAATCATCCAAAAAATCAATAAAACCGCTATACACATCCAAATAACAAGGCAAAATTTTATTCTGTCCCTGTCTTTCCGGCAGCCGATAGTCGGCAGACGGAATAAAGAGGTGTATTTCCTTGACCTCATCTTCATTCATCATACCAGGTTGATGCCAAAGATAAGTGCGTTTTCTGGCTTCAAAATCCTGTTTTAGGACAAAGCCTCTGAAGAAAATACTACCGCAGCGGCGATCATTGTACAGCTCATAAACTGTGCTTCCACATTCCTTACAGGTCAAATTGCCATCCGCAAAATAGACTTCCCCCAATGTTAAACCATTTTCTGTGCGGGAATGAGAACACTTGGGATTTGTGCAAGCATAAACACCTTTGATTCCTCGGAAGAGCATGTGCATTCTCGCCGGAAATAGCACGCTGCCACTTTCGCTTCGTGCCAAGGGTGCAATTGCAAGCATGACACTGACAGCTTGAAGGGCGTCTTCCAGATTATTGTCTGGGAAAATGGATTCTGCCAGTTCTTGTAGAGAGGCCGCTGTACCACGGCAACGTTTGAACATTTCGCAGAAAGGCACATAGTCAATCAGGTGGTCATATAGCCACTGATATGCGTCTTCGGAGGAGCTAAATGGTGCAGCACTATTTGCGATGCCTGTCCAAAAGCGATTGAGTGCCATGAGCCTCTTCGGGTTATCACCCTCAAATTCATCGGGAAGCGATTCGTTGAATTTGCTGAAAGGGATAGTGAACGCACTTCCGCTTCCAATTTCCTCTTGTTCACCAGTGAGATAACAGAACGGATGCATGTCGTCAGATGCAGTCAATTCATTTGCAAATGTCCTGACGGCCTTCCGGTCATTCTCGTTATTGTTGGGCATACTTGCGGTAGTCAATATAAATTGAACTCTACTGCGATTAATGCCCAAACGGTGGAATAAACGCCGTATGAGCAATGATACCTCGCCGCCTGCAGAACCACGATACATATGCGCTTCATCAATGACAAATAGAAGCTTATTATTCGGATCTGCATTTAGCCATGCCTGAGTATCTGACCATATTTTATGCTCTCTTGGCCGAAGAAGCATATATTCAAGCATGGAGTAGTTTGTAATCAAAATATCGGGGCAGAATTGCTGCATTTCAAAACGAGTTACCAGTTCTGCATCCTCATCGTTCGGAATATGTTTTCCGTTATAGAGTTTTTCAAGGAATTCATCAAAATTTTCTTTGGCCGGTAGTTTTCCGTCCTTAATGAGTTTCTCTAAAAAAGCTTTTTCTTCATCGTTTTCAGGATTGACCATACGGGAATATGTTGCCGCAAGTGAACGGTCCTCACTACGTCGGGGCTCCTTACCTGCATAAGGAGTTCTTCCGGTATACATGCCGAATTGAGGGCGGCGGGAATTATTTCCACATGCGGTGCGGAATATATTTATAAATCGGTGGTCTGGATCACCAATCAAACGGCGCAAACGACTAATCTGGTCAGAAACCAGGGCGTTCATAGGATACATGATAATCGTTCGGACGCCACGCATAGCCCAGCTATCCGGGCTATTTCTTGCTTCTGAAGCAAGTTTTGCCATCAAGGGCCACATAAAACATTCCGTCTTACCAGAGCCTGTACCTGTTGACACAAACAGATCCTGACCCTCAAATGCCGCTTCCAAAGCGGAAATTTGGTGACAAAAAGGTGATGGGTATACGCCAAGATTGGCATCTGATAGCGCCTTAAAATAGTCTTTCAGCCAATCAGGTAACTTGGGAGATGACTGGATTCCGTTTGTCGTACTTTTGTAAGCAGGTGATGATTCAACATACGGTTTTTGATAAAGAACACCTTCTTGATTCAGCTTATTTTGTGCAGCGGACAGCAAGATAGGCGACTTCCCAAAATATTGCGACTTTATATAGTTTTCCAGAGCTTCACGCAGTTGCAAGTGAACTCCGTTTGCACCATTGGACATAATCATTCCTCCACAAAGCAGTAACCCATTGATTCCAACTCATGTTTGAACATAGGATAGATTTGCCTTGCCATCATTCTTGTAAAGACTTGGGGCGTTTTTGATGTAAAATCATATCGCACAGGCCAGCTATAGAGTTTGAAGAAGTTTTCTTCCGAAGGTGGCAGACGATAGCCAAGTTTGATTTCTATCAGACTTCCCTTTGCCTTCGTTTTGATTTCTGGAAGTGTTCCATGTTTTTTTAGAAGTGATATTGCAATCCTTCTATATTCGCCGTGGTTGCTTGGAACATTCGAAAAATAGTCCCGCATTCTCCATTCTGGAATCGGTGTATTCAGAAATACCCCATTACTATATCGATAAAATACAAAAATTTTATTTGGCTCACCATATCTTGCAAGGGATATATGGTCATTTTTTTCGGGAATCTGTTGCCAATACCCCCATTTAAATGGAGGATCAAGCCGCAGAAACTCTGAGTTATCTGGCCATTCTATTTGTTTCCATTCGCAATGCGCCAACAGTTCTTCGAGATAGCTTTCAAACGACTGCTCCTGTAGACCAAACATTGATGATATTGTCCTGTCGGAAGTTGAAGTTTGAACGGAATAGAAACCCAATCCGCTCATAAATAACTTCAAGTCAGGTGAAATACCTCTGTGAAGAACAAGATCCCCATTTCCTCCAGTTGCAAGAGCGGCTGGGGATATTTGATAAGCGGAATGATAAAAGAACCCATTTCGCAGATAGATAGAGTATATTTCCTCAATCAAATCCGTCTTGTCATGCGGGAGGAGAAATCCAATCTTCGGATAAATGCCCTCATAAGCATCAAAAATCTGGTCAATTCTGCTTTTGAAATGCTGAATAGAAACTGAACCTCCATCCTCGGTGTGATCCCAAAGCGAAGCGAGAGCCATTTGCCCAGCAACACTATAAACGACCCGACAAACCCATTCGTTGTCATCTGACTGCGGAATATTTAATTGTCTTCCAATTGAAACAATTAGGTCGTTTATCATATCGTTCACTCTTCCTCAATATATCTTGCAACTTCAGCTTTTACCGAACTGGAGATCCCGCTCTCGCCTTCAATAACATCCTTTAAGACATCCAATCTCCCGGTAAGTACGCAGAGAGGAAGCACACCAAAGAGCAGTTCCAAGTCCTTATCTTTTGCGGGATTCTCCAAAATGCATTTTGCATCGGACAGGACACGGGTTAACTGGCCCAATAGGAGTTTGCTAAGGCCCAAACGCTTAAATGCAGATATCCGGAGAGACTGTTTTTCCTCAGAAACATATGGTTGGAACTTCTCAGTGCGTTTACTTGGCCATGTCTCGAGAGCAGGTAAACTTCCTATAAAACATTCACTCAGGACGGGGAGCATGTAATTATAAAGGCCTTTCGGCTCAATAAGCATATCCTCGACATATGGATGGGTCCAGATTATCTGCTTTTTGAGTCTTGTAAACTTCTGCGGTAATGCATCCGTCCACCCTTTTCCGAACATATTTTGAACCGACACAATAGAATCGTCAGCCTCGCTGATTCTTTCCACTATAGAAAGGTCACATTCATCTCCTAAAGTCAATTGTCCTGCTCCGTTTGCGTACATCGAAATAGACAGCACCTCAGCAATATCCTGTCCCCCAGGGCCTGCAATCAAAGTTGGCACATTGTTGATATGGGTTGCATACAGAAAAGCAGTGAGCATTGAGCAGAAGTCTGGTTCAATGCCCAACGCACATGACAAATTCTGATAGATTGCATCATATTCATTGCGCCAGCTTTCTGCGAGTTCAATATCCTCATCAGAATATTGGCCACTGGTACCGCTGTATTGCCATGAGGCAGGGGGATTCCCATACGGCAAGGTTGCATTTGACTGAGGCAGAAAAACAGAAATATCAGCAATGAATCCTGCCATATCTTTTTGCGCGTCAGCAATTTTCTGGCGCACTGCGACCAGCGTTTCTTTTCCAATCGATTCATATTGCGCTATCTCTGCAAGTAACTGATCCAGTTCACCTTGTTTTGTAGCAATTTCTGCAAGTATTTTACTGTGCTGCTTTTTTGCAATGGATATTGTTTCTTCCATTTCTGAAACTTCTGCCTCAGCTTTGGCAATTTCAGCAGCATGAGAATTATGCCATTCCACGGATACGGCTTTTTCGCATAATTCTCTTAATTCATCGTGATTCTTTGCAATTTCAGCCAACACATTAACATCGATATCGCCGACCTTAATCAGTACATCTGCTCGATTAACAAAATCATCAACTGCCTGTTTTGCTTGGTCCAGAGTACAATTTAGTTTTTGAACAATCGCGTCGTACAAAGATTCACCGCAAATCTTCTCAAGAAGAAGTTTGCAATGTTTCCATTCAGCCTTGGTGGCACCAATACACTCCTTAAACAAAGGCCATGTGGTGCGTTCAAGAATGAGCGTGCGAATAACCTCGTTTGTATTTCCTATTGAAACGTATCCAGAAGGCTCTCCCGCCTGAAGTGTTTTTAGAAATCTTAGGTTACGATCATCCCAATTATAGATATCCCCGGAGGAAATTGTGTAGCTTGGCAGGGAATAGACAGTTTCCGAAAGTTTTGCACATCGATCCGAAATGTTGAACTCATTTGCACGACACAGTACGCCTGCGAACTGCCCCCATTTAGGTTCATAGCAAAAAAGTGTATCGCAAAAGTAAGCTTGTGTACGAGCAGTTCCATTCTGAAGTTGTTCAACCACTTCGTCTAAAGACTTTGCCATAAGAACTACTACACGTACCGGCGAGTAGTCTTTGACATAGTGCGACTGGACATAGTCAATTGTTGGGTTATCCCTATTAGGAATTGCTGTCCACTCCCAAATACCGACCGTTCCAAGCGCAGTAGGCCCATCGTTGCGGTACAGTCTATCTCTGTTTTCAAAATAGTTATCCGTCCGTTCTGACTTGAATGGTGTATGTAAAATATCATCTTCCACATCTGCTAAACGGTTCAGCCATATACGCCCTTCGTAATCTACAGTAATGTAGCACAGTGATGTGAAGGAAACTTCATTGTCAATCATCATTATCCCTCCCAGGATTATTTTGAATGGTTTTCCTGAGCAAATTTAAAGCTGTACGTGAAATTTCGCCTCGCCGCAAAGCCATGCAGAGCCATTTTTGCGTTTGGGGATATTTCGAGAATTTACTGACAAAACTTCCAACTGCATGCGTTACAGGAATCATCGGGCCAGAGCAAGAACTCAATTTTTTGACAAGTACAGCATCCAGCAACATAACATCCATGTTGACGGTTTCCTGCTCAAAACGAATGGAGCGAATGTAGTCGCAGCCTTGATAAAAATGTATCTCTGTGCCAAATGATAGTTCGTCGATTGTTAAATGCTCCTCGCCAGAAAGCTTGTAGATATATTCGGTCTTACCGTTTCTTTGAACCACAGCCTTCCCATCATACGGGCAAGAAACTGATATGCACTTTAATTTAGGAAGTTTTGCATAGCTCTCTTCATTTAGCGTGTTGCCAGAATGGTCAGATATGATTATTGCTGGTAACGGCGCCTTTTTGCGCAGGGGTTGCTTTACCAAATAGGAGAAGCCCAATGCTCCCGATTTTCCGAGTGAAATTAACTGTTCTCTTTCTCGAGTGTAGAGCTTATACAGTTTTCCATCCTGAATACCCAGCACATTCGCTGTTGCGGGATATGATTTCAGTTCGGCATCATCACCACATAAATAGAAGTAGAACTCAGGTGAGTTGTGGTATATAAAATACGGATCATTGATGTATGCCGGCCATATAGGATAGAATTTCGTCGGTTTTTCGGTCAGGAAAATCGCGTATTTTAGGAAAAACTTCGCAGAGTAAGCTGAAAACTTCTTGATACGAATCTTGTACAGATACCAAGTAGTGAAAGGACTCGCTTGATTTCTTGCTACTTCTGTTGCCTCAATATCTGTATGGTAGGAATACAGTGGACATCGTTGTAATAAATAATAGGAATTCCCGGAATAAGCTTTTCCTCCGGATTGGAGAATCTGCCCAGTTCGGCCATCAAAGAAAGATCCTGTCGTATTAATTCCTGTTATTTTGTTAGACCAGAAGCGTTTTAGCTCTGTGTTAGCATTTACATACTCGACCCCGTAAATCTGGCTCGGAATAGAGCCGACGCTTAAGTATGTTGTTCCAATCCGCTCAATTCGCTCAAACGAGTACTCATAAACTTGGTGTGAATCTCCGGCTATCTTAATTTTGTCGCAGTGTGCCTTGTTGTCTGGAGGGTAGAAGAACCCTAATTGTAGAGAAAATATCGATCCTGTTACAACAAGACGCAAAGGCATTATATGGCTGTTAAGTGCTCGTAGCGATCGACCGTAGTTTGGATCAAAAGAGGCTTGGCGTTCGTCGCATTCTTTATTGGGAGAGGCCGGATCATGACGGAAGTGTTGAACATTCATACCAGGGGCGGTAAGTAAAACATTTTGTGCGCATAATTCACATACAAAATGGCCGCTTCGTGCTGACGCACCATAAGGGTACATTTCGCATGCTTCTTCGACCGTGACACGACGATATCCAGTTTTAGAATCCCATACACATACATGCGTTAACGGCATATTTAGTCACCCGTACTCCCTTTATGGTTCTGTACTCTCCACAGGAGTGTCATCTTTGATAAAATCCATCATTTCTCCCGCATTGCAATCCATAACAGTGGCAATTTTAAGGAGGATAGATAGATTCACTTCTTGATTTTTTCGGAGCTTAGTAAATGTAGCAGAAGAAAGTCCTGCACGCTTGCGTAGCTCAGCTTTGCTCATCTCTCGTTCAGCGCAAAGGACCCATAATTTTTTGTAAGTTACTTTCATGGTTTCACCCCGAATAAGAAGGATTTATAAAATTATACTACTACGAACCACATCTGTTTTCAACATATTTCGCTTTTTCGCGAGTTGTTTCGATTGCATGAATTAAAGTTATCGCGAATCTAAACGCTTTTTTCTTTACGAGTGATTTTTTAAATATTTTGTTGGCTATTCTCCTCGTTCTGTGGTATGGTGTGTTGCTACCAGGAGGTGCAACACATGAAAACATTACTCAAGGACCTGTACGATTGCTTCTATACTCCGCCAGAGCTCCCAGCACAGAAGAAGGAAATCGAGGAATGCCATCAGGCACTCATTGAAGTGTTGGAAAAGCCGGAACGGCGGCTGGTGCTGCAGATCATCGACGCCAAAGACCGCATTGTGGAGGACACATCCATCGACAGCTTTATCTCTGGATTTGAGCTGGCGTGGCGGCTCTCTATGGAACTGAATCAACATGAAAAAGAGCGCTCAGTCTCTCGCTGTACGGCGAAAAGATTGGGCGCTCTTTCCATGTCCAGAAAGGAAGAAGCAAAATGAAGAAGCTAATCACTACTGTAGCCGCATCCGCCGCCTGTCTGGCCCTGTGTGCCGCCGTGTGGCTGCAGAACGAGCCAGCCGTGGAAACATCTGCGTCGCCTACTTCGCCCGCCGTAATCGCCGCACAGCCCGAAGTTCCGGAGTTGCCAGAAATTGAAGAAATCATAATGCCAGAGGAAGAAAAGTCGGATGTAACGCAACCGGAGCCAGTCAAAGAAGCTGCCACTGCACTGGGGTCATCGCCTATTCAAGCGACTCCGTCGGGTGAAGTACAGGCTTCCCCTGAACAGAATGCCACACCACCGCAAGAACCGGGGTCTGCCTCGGCATCATCTGACAGCTCTCCGTACAACATGGTCTATGTGCCGGGCTTCGGCTGGATAGAAAGTCAAGGCCCCAACCATGTTGAATACGCCGAGGACATGTACGAGAACAGCAATAAAATCGGCATCATGGGATAAACGAAAAGCAGTACGGTATCAGGCCAAGCCTGGTGCCGTACCGCTCATTCTGTTTCCTTCTCCAATGTGTCACTGAAAATCTTATGGACACGGATCAGCGAAACGACCTCGCAGATAAACCGCTCCATCAGTGCCTTTTCGTCCAACCATGTCCTCTGTGGCGTTGTGTACTGCCCAGAATTCGCTTCGGCTTCCGCCTTGGCCGCACGGATCGCTCTCTGTGCGGAAAGCCACTGTCCGTATGTGCCAGAATACAGATTTTTCCTCAGCTTCTGAAGAGCAGTCTTATACGCCTTCTCCGCTCCGCTGGGGCCATTGTAGTTGAGATAGATCGCCAGCTCCTGAAAGGTCATGCCGACCTCGTCCGGCTGACCGATGCCGAGGTAGCTTCGCACCAGATTCAGCTCTCTGGGCGTCAGCACCTCCTCCATCCGCTGCATCAGCAGCGTCCGACGCATGAGGCGGTCATAGGCAACAGCGGGATTGCCGCCGCAGCTGACGGAGAACACATCGTCACCTAACTGCTGGACGCAAAACAGCGTCCGGTATTCTTTTATCAACGCCTCGGCTGCCTTGGAGGATACCTTCAACTTTTCGCATACCGCCTTGGTCAATTCTGTCTCTGAGGCATCCTGTGCCTCGACGCAGAGGTATGCCACCCTGCGCAGTTGGCTGCCGCGGCTGGCTGGGACGGACAGCGGGAAGGCATGCCGCGCGGCGTAGTCAGACAGCGTTGCTTCTATCGCGGGCGTCGCATAGGTCAGCAGCTTCGTTCCGTAGGCGGGATCAAAGCGCCTCGCCGCGTCCAGCAGTGCCAGCGCCGCCTCCTGCTTCAAATCCTCCATCTCACACAACGGTGTGTACGCCCACGCCAGGTCGGTGAGGTAGCCCTCGTTCTGTGCGACGAGCCGCTCCGCAGCGTTTTTGTCTCCGGCTTGCATTCGCAACGCCAGCTCTTCATTGCAGGGGCCGTCCCCGGCAACGATGTACATATTTTTCGTCACAGGAATGGCCCCCCTTCCTCATTTCAGCCGATTCTCTGCCTCCGCGTAAATGTGTTCCAATTCCATGTCGTGCGCATATCCGTCAGCGGCATAGTCGTTGTCCATCAGCGCCTTGTCCCGGTAGCTCCCCGCCAGATACAGTGCCTCCCGCCGCAGGTCATCGGAGATCTTCCCTCTCTGGTGATGCTTGCGGATGGTGTCGGTGCGGGTATTGAACAGGCGGTAGACCGGGTGC